>Ga0115002_10000649_pt1 | contig 48673 bp, 45 predicted proteins | sample ArcticOcean_MG_C_8_FD_89576 | JGI IMG/M metagenome (GOLD analysis project Ga0115002, IMG submission 89576) | Marine microbial communities from western Arctic Ocean - ArcticOcean_MG_CB11_86 | ecosystem: Environmental > Aquatic > Marine > Oceanic | place: Arctic Ocean: Canada Basin | collected... | reverse complement strand
TCGATTTCTTTTCTGACCTATCCGACAAGATTTTCGGCTAGCACGATATCGCCAGCACCAACCCCCAAACATCCGCACAACCAACTATCCTTTTCACCAGACAAATTCCACTTTCGATCCGGAGCAGGCAGTGAGAGATAACAACGGCAGTAAGCCGAAGAATTCGCGGGCAAGATTTATTCTCGGCGCCGCAGTCGGTGTTGCGATTTCTATCCCCATATTCAGCGGAATCGAAAGCTCTTTCATCCGCTTCATTCTGATGTTCGCCTTCGGTGGGCTAATGGGCTACGGCCAGGTATTCGCCGCTCGAGACACACCGGGATCTCGAAGATTCCTTCGTCTGGCGATCGTTGGCAGCGTGGTCGCACTGGTGCTCGGCCTCGTAATTTTCATGAACACCGCATAGCCTGAAGCTCGCACGAGGGAGAATCAGCTTGATCAAGTTAGTGATGATTGCGGCTCTTCTATTACTTGCGGCCGCCTGTGGAAGCGACTCGCCCGCAGCGGAAGCCGAATCTAACGCCGCCGACGACGCAGCAATGGCTGGGGACACCAACGATTTCGGCTTCGAAATATCGATGACGGCTAGCCCAGCTTCGATATTCACTATCGACGACGTAAAGTCGACCGGTTGGAAATCATCCAAAGAACTCCCTGCCGATCTGCTTGAAGGCGCATCAGCAGTTTGGTTCGGGTTCTACGAGCAGAAAAACCTCGAAGTGTGGATCTACGATTCGCACGAAAATGCCAAAACCCTCGGCTCAACACCCGCTTCCGAAATCGTGGCCGCAAGCCGAGGCGTAAGCGGTGGAGCCGCCGGACCCTACATGAAGCAAACCACCCACTACGGAGCCTTCGGCGTGGTCGGCAACCTAATCATCCTCTGCGAAACCGAACTAGCAGTCTGCGAAAATCTAGCAGCGGCGTTGCCGTAAGATCGAGGCCAACATGAGTCTCAAAAAGTTCGAAATATCCTTCCGCCCAATCGCACTCGATGACGTGCCGAACCTCGTGCGCTGGCAGAGTGAACCCGAAGTAGCAATCTGGTGGGGCGAAGCCGATATATCAGAAGATGAACTGACTTCGAAATGGACGGCACGGGCGAACGGCACTGGCGCACCCTACGAGATGAAGACCCAGCGGTTTATCATCGTGGTCGACGGCCACGACATCGGCCATATTCAGGCATATGACCTGTGGGATTATCCGACAGAAGACAAAGAAATCGGGATACCGAAAGCTGCCGGGTTAGACGTGTTCATCGGCGAACCCGAGTGGCGCGACAGAGGCGCTGGCACGAGCGCTGTTCGCCAATTCATCGACGAAATCATATTCGCAATTCCCGGCGTCGAGACCTGCGTCATCGATACCGATCCCGCCAATAAGCGAGCCATCCGTAGCTACGAGAAAGCCGGGTTTGTCTACGCAAAGTCGTTCTACTCGCAATCAAACAAGATGGACTGCTATCTGATGCGACAGGAAAGAGGGCAACGCTAAACTTTCGGCATTATGACGACTCTGAAGCGAACGCCATGACCCAATTCCCACAAGACCATCCCGAACGACTTCTGCGATTCCGCGGAAACGGTCGTTTGTGGGAGAAACAAGTAGAACAGCGCCAAAAAGTGATCGATCGCATTCGATACGACGAAGACGGCAAGTGGATCTGGCAGGGTCAGGCAAAAACCGCCAAGGGCCAAAAATATCCGCAGCTAAGCTTGGGCGTTGGCAAAGGCATGCGATATCTCGCCAACGCTCGCCACGTAGTTTTCTATCTAGCAAATGGCTGGGTCGACACCAAAGCCCAGCAATACCGATCCCGCGACGGTGATCCCATGATCGTCCACCCGCTAAACCTCGTCCCGGCCCCCCCAATAGCAATCACCCGCTCAAGCAGCTCTCTATGGAACCTAAAAGAACTCCGCGACTTTTTCGGGTAACCGAGAACAGCCGAGGATTCCTTGTCCCTTCTCCCGGGGGAGAAGGCTAGGTTGAGGGTGGAATCGTTGAGTCAAATAAATCGTAGGCCGTACAACTCCTTTCCCGAGCCCCGATTGTCATCGGAGCCCAGGAACCTGGGGAAGGGACGCGCACTGTCGTAGCGCCGCGAAACAACGTTGAATCACACGAGATACCACTCCCCCCACTAACCAACCTGCTCCAACGAAAGTCGATTCCCCTCTGGATCACGCAACTTCGCCGACTTCACACCCGGAGCCACCTCGTAAATCGGCTCCACATCGAACCCCTTCTCCTTCAAATCGAAAACGGCAAAGTCCAAATCCTCCACCTTGAACGAAAGAATTACCGACCCACTCGTACGAACTTCGCCGCCGCCATGAATCGCAAGCTGGCAACTACCCGAATCTAGAGTCACCCACGACTCCTTGGCCAAATCCCCAGCTGATTCGGGATAAGTAATCGCAAACCCAAGTGCATCCCGATAAAAACTAGCCAATCGCCCAACATTATTCGCCACAAGAATCACCTGATATAAATCAGCCATTTGTTCTTCTCCTGTATAGGTATTTGTCTGATCGACATCTTCGAATCTACCGCATGATTTGCGCCGAGTCATACAAACGTTTTCACCTAAAACGAATGCCAGTCAGTCTGTCAACACATTAGCAAATCCTTTTAAATTCTCTGGGGCTGTGTTAACTTTTTCTATAACAACTCGAACCATCGCAGCGATACTGATTACGCTCTCTCCAACACGCACCGCCCGTACTCGAATGAAACCCAACTCCATCAACCTTGCCGACAACCTCGAATTCCTCAAAGGCGTTCAGGATGATTCGGTGAACCTGATCTACATCGATCCGCCGTTCAATACAGGTGCTAAGCAATCGATGACGAGCCTGAAAACCGTGCGAGACGACAACGGTGACCGAACAGGATTCGGTGGCAACCGATATCGCACCGAGCGAGGCGAAAACAAGTCGTACACCGATTCGTTCGACGACTATCTTGGCTTCCTAGCCCCACGAATCGAAGAAGCCCAACGAACACTTACTGCCAACGGATCGCTGTTCCTGCACGTCGACCAGCACGAATCGCACTACTGCAAAATCCTGCTCGATCAGATATTCGGACGCGACTCGTTCATGAACGAAATCATCTGGTCCTACGACTACGGTGGTCGCTCGAAACGCAAGTGGCCTTCTAAGCACGACACGATCTTCTGGTACACAAAATCGCCCGACCACTACACGTTCAACTACGACGATATCGACCGCATTCCGTACATGGCGCCGGGTCTCGTTGGCAAAGAGAAAGCCACCCGCGGCAAAACGCCTACCGACGTGTGGTGGCAGACAATCGTGCCCACAAACGGCAAGGAACGCACCGGCTATCCAACCCAGAAACCGCTAGCGATTCTAGAACGAATCGTGAAAGTCCACTCGAACCCCGGCGAACTTGTTCTCGATTTCTTCGCAGGCTCAGGAACAACAGGCGTCGCAGCAGCCAAACACGATCGCAAGTTCGTGTTAGTAGACGCCAACCCCGAAGCCGTCCAAATCGCCGCCAAACGCCTGACCCAATACGAGCCCGTCTGCATCGGTTTTACGCCCGAATCTCAAACGGTTTAGGCAAATAAGGCATTGCGTAAAACCGATTGTGTAATACATTGCGGCGATGCCCAAAGGCGACTTTACCCCTGATATATCAGCCGATGACCTGAGTCCAATCGTGCGCGCCATCGCAGGCGGCGAACTTGAAGGCGCCTGGGAAACCAAAGCAATTGGCAATGGTATTGGCCTTGGAACGATCGGTATTTTTCGATTATCTGGAAGATCTAGGCAAGCTTCAGGCTCGGCCGAGCCGTGGACCGCAATTCTGAAAATTGTTGATGTAGAGAAAGAGCACACTGGGCTTCGAGAGTATGAGTTGGCGCAATCCTCAGATTTCCAATCCATTAGTGAGGGGCTTCCTCCTGCAAAGTGCTTTGGCACGCAAGAGCGAAGCGACGCTGAACGATGGATATGGACGGAAGATCTTGCAGGTGGGGTCCAACCACCGTGGACGTTGGATCAGTACTTGTACGTGGCCCGGGATGTGGGCGTATTCCACGGGCGATCACTTCTTGAAATGCCAGCAGGTGATTGGGACTATTTGGGAATTTACGGTGCGGTCATGAGAGGGCCATTCTTTTTGGCAGCTCTCGATAATTTGGAAAACACCGCATCTCATGAGTTGAGCGGTCAGATATTCGGAACCACGAGCGTCGATGCAATCAAATCGGTCTTCGCCGAGTTCAATGAAGTGGGTAGAGCACTTCGAAACATCACGACTGTCTTCGCCCACAACGATTGCCACGCTGACAATCTTTATCCAATCGAAACTGATGGTGTTTTGACAGAATCCGTTGCCATCGACTGGGCCACCGCGGGACTGGGGCCAATAGGTGAGGACGTTGGAAATCTCTCGGGTGTCGGGGCTCTATGGTTTTCTATTGATGTGGATGATTTCGAGGGTTACGAAAAAGCGATCTTTGACCGATACATCGAGGGCGCAGAGAGTGTCGCTGGCAGTATAAATATCGATCATGCTCGAACGGGTTATCTTGCAGGACTTGGTTATTGGGGTCTCGCAAAAATGATGAACCGCGCTTATGCCGGATCAACGATTCCGCAAGCGGTAAACCGATGGCGTAGTTTGACCGGGATGTCTGAGTACGAGGTCGCTCGAAAATGGGGAGTGCTAACTGACAAGCTATATCCCTACGCAATCGAGTGCGTTGAGCGCCTCGGGGTTTGACCGTAACTATGTGGCGGCACCGATGCCGACGACTTGATCTCGCTCCCTACAGCTCCCCGATAATCGCCCTCGAAATCACCAAACGCTGAATCTCAGAAGTGCCTTCGTAGATCTCTGTCACCCGCTGATCACGATAAATCCGTTCAACAGCCGACGGCTTGAAATACCCAACTCCGCCATGAATCTGCAACGCCTTGCTGGCGATACGACCCGCCGCCTCCGATGCGTACAGCTTCGCCATCGCCGACTCTGTGCCATGAGGCAGTCCAGCGTCGTACAGAGCAGCGGCGCGATACGTAAGCAACCGAGCGGCATCCAGTTCAACCGCCATATCGGCAAGCATGAACTGAATCGCCTGCCGAGTAGCCAGAACCTTGCCAAACGTCACCCGTTGCTTCGAATACGAAAGCGCTGCGTCTAAAGCACCCTTCGCCAATCCCAAACACTGCGCGGCGATCATGATCCGGCTCGAATCGAGAATTTTGAGAGCCAACTTGTAGCCCTCACCCTCTTCGCCTAAACGATTCGACACCGGAATTCGGCAGTTGTCGAAAACCAATTCCGCTGTCGCACAGCCCTTCATGCCCATCTTGCCGTGCTGTTCGTTAATGGTGAATCCCGGCGTACCCCGCTCCACAACAACCGCCGTCACTCCACGGTGACCCGCCGACTTATCGTGATTCGTGAACACCGAGAAAACGTCGGCCTCGCCAGCGTTCGTAATAAACAGCTTCGATCCGTTCAGCACATATTCGTCGCCGTCCCGGGTAAGCGACGTCTCAAGCGCCAGCGCATCCGATCCTGTGCCCGGTTCGGTTAGCGCAAATGCAGCGATCTTCTCGCCAGTTGCCAGCGAAGGCAGCCAGCGTTGGCGCTGTTCTTCCGATCCGCCGTGGCGAATAGTCTGCGATCCCAGCGAAACGTGTGTAATCAGCACAGTGCTGGTCGATCCACACGCCGCAGCAATCTCTTCCACCGCCACCATGAAATCCTGATACTCGCCGCCCGAACCGCCGTACTCCTCTGGAATCGTCATGCCAGTCAGCCCAAGCTCGGCGAGACCCCGGAACTGGTCCATAGGGAACTCGGCTTTTTCGTCGACATCGTCGGCGAGGGGTGCCAGTTTTTCGGCAGCAAACTCCCGCATCGTGGTCGCCAACATAGTTTGCTGTTCGTTGTAGAACGGCTGCATCTTTAGTTATTCCTGAGTTCGTAGTGAATCGCCAACGCCAAGTATCGTGCCACAGGGCTCTCGATTTTGCGCGTGGTAACGATACACCGACTCAGGCCATTTCGATCATCCCGGCTGTGCCATTCGTTTTTCTAGATCAGAGAGGGATAAGGTTAGACTTTGCGCCAGAAATCGCCCGTGCTGCAGCATCGAAATTTCGATTGGGCGAACGCGACCTGCGATCGGATTTAGACTTTGCGAATACTTGGTATCGACCCTGGACTCACCAGCACAGGCTACGGTTTGATCGAGATCGTCGATCGTAAGTTCAAAGCCATCGAAGGCGGAGTAGTTCGAACCAAGTCGACAGAACCGATGGAGAAGCGACTGTTCTCCATCTATAAGGTGATCCGCGACGTGATTAAGGAATTCAGTCCCGACGCCGTGGCGGTAGAAGATCTTCACTCACGATTCGCAAAAACGGCCCTGTTGCTAGGCCATGCGAGAGGCGTTGCTGTAATGGCGGCAGGAGAGGCCGGACTTCCCGTTTTCCACTACCAGCCAACCCGTGCGAAGAACCTGGTCACTGGATCGGGTAGGGCAGATAAAGAACAGATCAAGCAAGCGGTAGCTGCCCATCTAGGAACACCCGACGCTGCGAAAAACGAACACGTAGCCGATGCGTTTTCAATTGCCATCGCCCATGCGATCATGTCAGAAAGCACAGCGCTCGAAGCGATAGAAGCCGCAAAGTAATCTCGACGACAAATGATTAGCTACATCACCGGAACCATACGAAGCCTCACCCGCGAACCTGGGCGCGCCATCATCATCGCAGGTGGCGTCGGCTACGAAGTCAGCCTGCCGACCTATGTGTACCAGTCGCTTGCAAATGACGGAATTGGCGAAGGGGCGCAGGTCGAACTTGAAATCTACTACCACGTCACCGATCGCCAGCCGAAGCCGATGCTCGTTGGCTTTAGGCACCCGAGCGAAAAACGATTCTTCGAACAGTTGATTCAGGTTGAAGGGATAGGCCCGGCGAAAGCGGCTGCGGCACTCGTGTTCCCTGTATCGACGATTGCTTCGGCTATCGAAAACGAGGATCTCGGTTCGCTTCAGAAACTACCGGGTATCGGCAGCAGGGCGGCGCAGAAGATCGTCGCAACGTTGCGCGGTAAAGTAGCCGCAACCGCGTTGCTGCAAGACGCTGGTATTTCGGAGCAGGGTCAAACGAGCCCGCCGCCGTCTGATGCACGTACGGAAGCGATCGAGGCATTGGTCACTCTCGGCTATCGCCCGACCGAAGCGCAGGATAAAGTCGATGACGTGATCAGGCACTCGCCAGAAGTGGCGGACGACCTGCAGGATTTGATGCGAGAGATATTCAAAGCACAGGCGTCGAAACAGGACTAGTTCTGCTTCGTTTGCCGTCTGGCACGACACCGATGAATCAACGGAGCGAGTGAGTGGCTTCTGGGCCCGACGAAAATGGACGAGAACGGATAGTTCAGGCGAGCAAACCCGCCGATGAATCCGAAATTCTTGCCGGTGACAAGGCGCTGGAAGAGCGCGCTGAAAAAGTGGATTCACAGACCGACGGCTTCGAAGAAGTTCAGGCCAGAGATCTACGACCACGTCGATTCCAGGATTACGTTGGGCAGCGAGCCGTTGTCGACAGTATTTCGATTGCCGTAATGGCTTCCAAGAAGCGCGGCGACACGCTGGATCACGCGTTGTTCCACGGCCCTCCCGGTCTCGGCAAAACGACCATCGCCCACATCATTGCCCGCGAGCTTGATTCAATGCTCGTGCACACTTCTGGACCGGCGTTAGAACGACCCGCAGATGTCGTCGGCCTACTTTCTAATCTCAAAAAGGGCGACGTTCTTTTTATCGATGAAATCCACCGTCTGTCGCACGCTGTAGAGGAGTATCTCTACTCGGCGATGGAAGATTTCCGTGTCGACTTCATGACCGGATCAGGTGCCTTCGCCAAGAGCATCAACCTACCGCTTCAGCCGTTCACGCTGATCGGTTCGACCACACGTGCCGGAATGCTGAGCGCACCGCTTCGCGAACGATTCGGTCTCGCCTATCATCTCGAATTCTACTCCACCGAAGAGCTTGCTCAGGTTGTAACCCGATCAGCAGGAATTCTCGAAGTCGATATCAATAACGACGGTGCGATTGAGATCGCCAAGCGATCACGAGCAACACCAAGAATTTCGAACCGACTGCTTCGCAGAGTAAGAGACTTCGCCGAGGTAAGAAACTCTGGAACGATAAACAGCAAGGTAGCCGCCGAAGCGATGGAGATCGAAGGCGTCGACGCACTCGGCTTGGACCGACTCGACCGTCTGTATCTAACGACGCTGTCCAAGAACTATCAGGGTGGCCCAGCTGGAATTCACGCACTGGCGGCAACGATCAACGAAGATCAGCAGACGCTCGAAGACGTTGTGGAACCGTTCCTACTAAAGATCGGCTTCATAATCCGAACCCCACAGGGACGCCGCACCACACCAGAAGGCTTCGAACACATAGGCCTGCCACCACGCCTAGACGGCCCAGCAGGCCAAGGTACGCTGCTCTAGGGCTAGATGGCCTCGGATTTTCCTTTCCCGAGCGAAGTCCTCGAAGCCGAGGGACCTGGTGCTAGGGACGCGAATGACTGTTGGCCGGAATGAACGTTAAATCCGCCGAGATCCCTCCACGCCGCCCAGCTCATCCCGATGCAAATCGGGGCTCGGGTCGGGAAAGAGCCGTAACCCTAAGTAGACGTACCCTCAGCCGCCCTAGTCGCCTCGGCAATCAGCTCATCCGGAATGTCATCGAACGAAGCGTAGTTCATCGAATACAGCCGTGAATACAGACCACCCATCTCCATCAACTCATCGTGATTACCCTGCTCGATAATCTCACCGTCCTGAAGAACGAGAATCCTGTCGGCACCTCGAATCGTCGCAAGCCGGTGAGCGATCACCATACCCGTGCGACCCTCCATCAACCGTGCCAGCGCCTGCTGAATCAACATCTCCGTATAGGAGTCGATACTCGCCGTCGCCTCATCTAGCACCAGAATCTTTGCATCGGCAACAATAGCCCGAGCAAATGAAAGCAACTGGCGTTGACCCAGTGAAAGGTTCCCACCACGCTGCTCAAGCTCGGTCTCATAGCCCTCAGACAGGTTCATGATGAACTCGTGCGCACCAACAGCCTGAGCCGCCGCAATCACATCCTCACGAGTTGCTGAATCCTTGTTGTACTTGATGTTTTCGAAAATATTGCCTGAGAACAGGAACGGCTCTTGAAGCACCATCGAAACGTGCCTACCGAGCGAATCCTGCGTGACGTCTCGCACATCATGCCCACCAACCTTCACCGAGCCTTCCCAAATATCGTAGAAGCGGTGAACCAGAGCCGTCGTTGAAGTCTTGCCCGAACCCGTTGGCCCAACAAGCGCCACAGTTTCTCCGGGTTTTACCTTGAAGTTGATGTCCTTCAAAATCGGCTGATTCGGGAAATACCCAAACGTTACGTTTTCGAACGAAATCGATCCGTCGATTTCTTCAGGGTCAATAGCATTCGGCTTATCTGCAATATCTACCGGCACATCGATCACTTCGAAAATTCGTTCACCCGAAGCCATAGCCCGTTGAAGCACGTTGTAGTGCATCGTCAGCGAACGAATCGGGTCGAAGAAGCGTTGCACAAACAGCACAAACGCCACCATGACTCCGACTTCGATCGTGCCACCAAGCACGAAGAACCCACCCATGATCACAATTATCGCCATCGCGGCACCCGTAAGAGTGTCGACGATAGGAAGCATCATCACACCGAACTTGGAAGCCTTGTTCGCAGCCTTCAAGTTATCGGAAGCACGAATATCGAACAGATCGTAGTTCACGTCTTCGCGTGACATACCCTGAACCGCTCGCACACCGTTAATGTTCTCGGCAAGTGCACCACTAACTATCGAAGAAGTGATGCGTGCCCGAAGGAACGATTTTCGTGCGTACGGCAGCCAGATAATTCGAATAATGAACAGGGTTGGAACAACTGCGAGAGTCATTAGCCCCAATCGCCAATCGAGCCAAACCATTGCGCCAATAATTCCGATCAGCAACACGAAGTCACCAATCGCAAATACTGCGGTTTGCAGGAATTCTTGAAGCGCTGCTACGTCACCCTGCAAGCGTGACATCAGCTTGCCGATTTCGGTCTTGTCCATGAACGAAAGCGATATTCGCTGCAGGTGCGCGTACATGGCCCGCCGCATATCGATCAGGATGCGTTCAGCAACCCTCCCGACAATCAGTTCTTGAAGGTAGTTAGAAACGAAATTGAATCCAACAGCCACAAGAAAAATAATCACCATCATCCCGAGTTTTGAACGATCCATATTGCCATCTACTAGCGCGTTGTCGTACACCTCTCGCACGATCAGCGGAATGGCGATCGATGAAGCACTAAACACGAGCACCGCCGTGATAGCTATCCACAACAGAGCCTTGTACTTCGCAACATACTTGATGAAACGCCCTACAACCTGGCCACTAAACGTCTCGCCAAAAACTTCCTCATCTTGGGTCGGACCCAGTTTGATTGAAGCCTTAGGCGGGATTTCGTGACTGCGATCGTGAGTCTCTCTGGTTGCCATTACGAGACCCCTCCTTCGCTGCCAGCAACGGGTGGATTGCCTTCATTAGGCCGTATCTGCAGTTCGTACAAATCGTTGTATTGCCCGCCCTGTGTAAGCAACTCTGCGTGCGAACCCCGCTCAACTATTTCACCATGCTCAATGAAAAGAATTTCATCGGCGTGCATCAGCGAACTGAGTCGGTGAGAGATGATGATCGTCGCCCGGTCCTTGGTGAGATCGGTGAGGGCGGCACGAATGCGTTGTTCGGTCGCCGCGTCGATAGCCGCTGTCGAATCATCAAAGACGATGAGCTGAGGCTTGAGCATGATCGAACGTGCAATCGATAGACGCTGGCGTTGACCACCAGAAAGCGATACGCCACGTTCGCCAACCATCGTGTCGTAACCACCTGGCAAACGCTCGATGTAGTCACCCAGCTGAGCATATTGTGACGCCAACTCAACACGATCATCAGGTGCCCATGGATCACCATAAGCAACGTTGTGTTCCACTGAAGCTGTAAACAGGAACGTATCCTGCTCCACCACTCCAACCGCTTTTCTTAGCGAGTCTAATGTGATGTCACGAAGATCCTGACCATCAATGGTTATGTAGCCTTCGATAGGGTCATAAAAACGTGGAACCAAATGAGCGATAGTCGATTTACCACTACCAGGAGGCCCGACTAATCCAACGGTGTGCCCCGGCTCTACCTTGAACGATATGCCTTTCAAAGTGGGTTCACCTTCATAGCCGAAACTAACGTTGTGAAATTCCAGGGTTCCGTTAGTTATTTCGAGATCTTTGGCATCGGGCTTATCCTGAATCTCGGGATCGAGATCGAGAACCTGGAACAGCCGACCGCCAGTTGCCGATCCACGAGCGAATCCGTTGACCAGCATTCCGATCTGCCGAACGGGCTGCAATAAAATACTCATGAAGGCTAGGAACTGCGTGAGTTCGCCGAGCGTGAGCTCGCCAGCGATAACTTTCAGCCCGCCTACCCACAGCACACCCGCCATCGCCAGCATAAATGCAACGCCCATAAGCGAAATGTTCGATGCCCGGATACCAACCTGTGTATTGGCCAACAGCAGCGTTTCGTTCGAAGCTTCGTCGAACTTCTTCATCTCGTGATCCTGTGATGCAAACGCCCGAACCACTCTTATGCCGCCAAGGTTTTCGTCCATCACCTTAGTCAGAGCCGATAGCCGTTCCTGCAACTGGTACCAGTTCGATCGTAGCTTCAGCCTTGCTGCTGTAGCGCGCCACGCAACAAACGGCACAAAGCTAAGGCTAATTAGGCCAAGCTGTAGGTCCTGACTCAGCATCAGGTACATACCAGTGCCGATCAAAATCACGAGGAACACAGTACGAAGCAGCGCCGTTTGCACAAACATCCGAACACCCTCGACATCGATAATGCCGCGGGTAATCAAGTCGCCTGTGTGCACGCCTGCGTGGTAGCTAAATGACAATCGCTGTAACTTTTCGTAGTACAGCATGCGAAGTTCATAGCCGATATTCTGGCCAATCGATTCGCCCATGTAGTTCTGAAACATCGCTGCGACTCCACGGCCGACCGAAGCAATGAACAGGAACACCGCGATGACTATCAGCGATGTTTTTGCGGGATTCGAACCTTCACCAAATATGTCTGTCATCGAGTCGATGGCCGACACCACGACTCCATTTGCGATCTCAACGCTATTGGCATCAAGACTTCTTGATGCATCAACTGCGCTGCCAATGAGAATGGGAATCACAAGTTGAAATGCAGATGCAACGAATATTGCGACAAACCCGAAGAACAGTCGCCATTTGTAATGCAGCGACATACGCGTAATGCGCATGAACACGCCTACAGAACTACTGCCTTCGACAGGTCGAGATGACGCGCCGGCAGCTTTTCCTACTGGTGCAACATGGCTGGTAGCCGTAACGATTCCTCCATGGTTATTCCCGCAGCGAACAAGCATCGCGCAGGTCAAGGCTCTGTGCGCATGGTTTCGATCACGAATTTCTGTAAGCTTCGATCTAATTCGCGATTCGCGCTAAACTCGTCGAATCCTGAACTACTTGTCCCAATCGATTCGGGCTATCCTCATAATTGCTCGCCCATCGAGCCGTTTTAAAATGGGGCACGAACCTAATCCATGACCGTTTCCGATCCCGATAACATATTAGCCGGTGCGTTTGCCGACCTTAAGTCAGGCAAAGTATCCGACTCAGCCTCGGAGCCTACGGAATCAAAGAGTTCGATTCGAAACGATTTTTCAGTTCGGATTGCTTCTCTTGAAGATTCTGCGATGCTCGAAAGCATCGAGCGCGAGGCCTTCCCCGGTATGATCCCCGTTACGCGAATTGAGCGCGATCTCACCCGAGAGAACGGCCTCTATCTAGCTGCCATCAGAGACTGTGACCCAAACGAACGCGATCTCGGGCCTCGATTCGCCATAGCCACGCAATCCGAAAAAGAAGACGACAGCTTTACGGCGAAGGTAAAGCGGAATGTCGATCGATATCTTCTCGACTACGTAAGCAAACCCAAGCTACCGTCCGACTACATCGCAGGGTTCGTAGGTCTTTGGTTCGTGCTCGACGAGGCCCATGTCGTGATCATTGGAATTCGTGAGAAAGACCGTCGGCGTGGTATCGGCGAACAGCTACTTATAAGTGCGCTGGAGCAGGCCAAACTGAACGATTCTCGAGTCGTGACGCTGGAAGTGCGTCAGTCGAACGAACCGGCAATAGAGATGTACAAGAAGTACGGGTTTCAAGAGGTCGGTCTTCGCCGACGCTACTACTCAGACAACGGCGAAAACGCTGTGATTATGACCACGCCACCGATTCAGCACGACGATTTCCAGACTCAATTCGCCAGTCTTGTTGAGCAACACGCCGATAAGTGGGGATGGGTTTCGCGACCCGGCTATTCGGGATCTGAACACGCTAATTCGGAAGAACCAGAAGAAGAATCAGAAAACGATAACGCTTCTGAGGACGCTAAATAGCTCCGTCTGGCGGAAGCTAAGCTCCGCCCTGCATCATCGCCAGTATGAACAGTATGACCACCGCGGCGACTGTCAGTTTTACGGCCCAAGACGACCACTGCTTCTGGAAGCCCCTGAAGTGCTCAACCGATTGCCATTTTTTGCCGCGCCAGGCCAGTTCGTTGCCTTTCAAGCCTAAGAACAGGCTAGCTGCAGTCATAACGATTAGCTGAAAACCAGTCGGAAGCAGTACGGCTCCAAACAGGAATACCGTGTACGGCATTCCTGAGAACAGACCCCAGACGGCCGGCATGAGAAATGCAGCCCAGTTCCAACGTTTTACCCCGGGAGGGATTTCACCATCCTTCGTACCAGATGTGTTTGTCGAAGAAGAGTCTGGTCCATACGGGCTATCTGGCCCAGACGGTGCCGCATCAAGATCGCCAGAAGAACGACGTAGATCGTCCTGCTCACCGACTTGATCGTGAGCGGGCGCGTCGTTGGTCGGAGTCGAGATTGGATTCAGGTCTGGTCGATACGTCCGTGAAGCGGGCGATTTGGGAGCCTGCATCGTGGTTTGCGACCGCGTTTGCGCAGGCTCTGAAACCCGCGGTGTTGGCGAAATACGAACGGCATCTTTCATTTCAGTGCCGCACATCCAACAGTAAGTCGCATGAGTGTTGCCTGGGCTGCCACATCTGGAGCACGAAACCAGTGCTACAGGTGAACCCGCATCGACAACTACTTCAATTAAACGCTCGCCGCATCGAGTGCAAGCGTAGCCGTTTTTCGCATTTTCAGTGCCGCAATGGGCGCAGAAATGATGATTGCCGGCCCCGGCATTAGATTGTTCTGTTTGTTCTGCCATACAAGGTTAAGTCTAGAGGTGTTCCGCGTATCTCGCCAAGACGAATGCCCCACTACACAGCTTTACGCACGAGATTTGTACAAAGATTCGAAAAGATTCGTCTTTATAAGCTCGATACATCAAGATCCATGGCGTTCATCAAATCATTAAGTTCGTTTCGTGTCGAATCATCGATTGGCGGACTTGGGGGGCGTACATCGGCCGTTGTTGTAAACCCACGAAGCTTCATGATCTCTTTTCGTATCGCCAAGCCGATCCCCGCTGAATTCTCGTAACGAATCAGCGGTATCCACTTGTAGAAAATACTGCGCGCCCTCTCGATGTCGCCACTTGCCACGTATCTGTGAATGGCGACCAATACCTCCGGGTAGGCGAATCCGGTCATTGTGCCAATGGCGCCCCTACGCAGCTCCTCAAAAAGGAACGCTCCACCCAAACCACCAAAAATTCCCATGCTCCCACCAGTCGCTTCAATCACACGGGTTATCTTCTGAGGCGTTGGCGGGTCTTCGAGTTTTAAATACTTGGCGTCGGGCAATTCGGCATGCAACTTGCCGATAAACGCCGGATCCATGTGAACGCTGGTCTGCTCTGGCAGGTCCTGCACAACAATTGGAATTTCGGTAACTTCCTGAGCCGCAGCGTAATAAGCGTATGTCGCCGCCGGGTTGGGCTTGGCCATCTTGGCCGGTGCGATCATCACTGCGGTTGCACCCGCCGATTGGGCATCTCGCACCCGATCCGCCAATGCTCGACCGCTCTCTGCACTCGCACCAACAGTCACCGTCAGGTCATCGCCCGCAGCGGCAACTACAGCATCCATAACTGGCGACCTCTCTGCATCGGTTAAACGAGGTGCCTCGCCCATCACACCCAGCGCCACCACTCCTGTGCAATTGGCGTCTCGTGCAGCTTCAACCAACCGTACAAACGATGCCGTGTCGATCTCGCCGTTTGCATCGAACGGCGTTGGAAGCATGAAGTGAATTCCATCTAATTTACGATCTATTGCCAAACCGAATTTCCCCTAAATATGCACCTGTACTGGCGAAACAATGCACATAATGTTCTCGTTCAACGGCGGACGCAAGATGCTCCGATGTGCTTTATGGATTCCCCGTGAGCACCAACCATTGCCAAATGAGTGCTAAAATCACTCGCAATGATGACTACATATTCAATCTACCCAAGCTGTTGTACTAGTTCCTGAGCAGGGCTGGGCTCACAGTGTGTAATTGATACGACCCTGCCTAACCACGAACGGCAGTTTTTTTTGTTTTTGAGAATGGCACGAATATTTACGGAATGAGGTTCTGAACGGTGACCACTGGAAGAGTTGAAACGAAAGACTGGATTCCGAATCCAGACAACGCCCATGTGCTTAAGATTGACGGCCCAGAGCTCGCCAACTTTGAAGATCAGGTAAAGCTATTTCAGTCTGGTGAAAAAGACGAAATAGAGTTCCTGCGATTCCGACTGCGACAGGGTGTTTACGGGCAGCGACAACCAGATGCCCAGATGATTCGCGTGAAGCTGCCATTCGGCGGAATCACAGCCCATCAGATGGACATCCTTGGTGAAGTGTCAGAGAAATTCGCCCCACTGAAAAAGGGCCACCTCACAACCCGTGAGAACGTTCAGTACCACCACGTACCGATCGGCGAAACCACCGATTTGCTTCGACTACTCGGCGATGCCGGTATGTCGACACGTGAAGCCTGCGGAAACGTTGTACGTAACGTAGTCGCAGCCCCTTCAGCCGGTGTATCTGCCGACGAAGTGTTCGACGTAACGCCTTACTCGGCCGCTTACGCTCGATATTTCCTACGCCACCCAACCACGCAGAACATGCCTCGCAAATCCAAGGTTGCGTTCTCGGGTTCCGAAAAAGACGAAGCAATGGTGCTGATGCACGACGTTGGCATGCTCGCCCGAATTCGGGATGGCAAGCGCGGCTTCAAGATCGTAGTTGGTGGTGGACTTTCCACTAATGCCATGATGGCAAAGACTCTCAACGAGTTCGTGCCAGTAGAAGATTTCATCACGCACTGCGAAGCTGTTCTTCGAATATTCAACCGACAGGATGAAGAACGAAAGAGCATCGCAAAGGCTCGCATCAAGTTCACAATCGCCCGACTCGGAATCGAAACATTCCGTGAAATGGTCGATGAAGAACTGAAGGGCGACTGGGCGAAGAAAGAGATCGATATCGAGTCGCTGATGTTTGTCGACGACGAAGAGGCCGATGCTCCGGGCGTCCCGACCGACGCAACAGCCGAGCCGACCGGTGACGCCGTTTACGACAACTGGAAGCGAACTAACGTTGAGGCGCAGCGTCAGGAAGGCTTCAACATGGTTTACATCCGTGTTGAACGTGGCGACATCTACGCCAACCAGTGGTCGCAGCTGGCCGATATTGCCCGCAAGTTTGCTGGCGGTCGCGTACGAATCGATCAACAGCAGAACCTTGTTTACCGATGGGTGCGCACGGAATCTATATTCGACATCTACAACGCACTTGGTGCAATTGGATTCAGCGTCGCCGGTCGTGAGACCATCCGTGACGTTGTGACCTGCCCGGGTACCGACTCCTGCAAGCTGGGAATTACTTCATCGATGGGTCTGAACAAGGCTCTTGGTGAAACTCTCGACGGCATGGGCGATCTCGACCCGCTGGTCGAGAAGATGCACATCAAGGCAAGTGGTTGCCCGAACTCTTGTGGTCAGCACCACATTGCGAGCATCGGCTTCCACGGTGCAGTAATGAAGGGTCCTGGCGGACAGGTTCCAGCCTACGAACTCTTCTTGGGCGGTCGCTCAACTGAAGCAGGCGGCACCAAGGTTGGCGATCGAGTGAAGGCTCGAATCCCCGCCAAGCTTGCACCACAGGCTTTGAAGACGGTTCTCGACACCTATATTGCCGAGCGCAATGAAGGCGAAGAGTTCTCAGCGTTCATCGAACGATTCGGCATAAGCAAGTTCGAAGAAGAATTCGGCAAACTTAAAGCCGATCTTGGACCGCTCGACCGAGACAACATCCAGACCTACATGGACTGGGGCAAGACCGTTGTCTACAAGCTAGAGCGCGGTGAAGGTGAGTGCGCAGTCTAATCTGCGTTAGTAGTCTTTTCTTCTAAATAGAAAAACAAACGGGCGACTGCATTTATTGCAGTCGCCCGTTTTGGTTAACGATGAGTATGAAAAACCTACTTGTCGCCCGAATCGTCATCATCGTTCGGCGATCCGAAATCGATGATCTTCCCACTATCACCACGGTCTTCAGGTGGCTCCGCAGGCCTGTCGTCTATCCGGCGACCCCGCCAGTACTTCATCTCAGACTCGCTCTTTCGAACCGGCCCCGGCGTTCTTCTACGGCTGAACCCACCGCCTGCAACGCCGGCAAAGGAACCTTTTCGAAATCCCACAAAATATCCAAAAGCCAGCATCACAACGCCGATAACCGCAAGCGGCAGCTGGGCGAAAGAAGTGAACGCTGCAACCGCCAAAACAATCAGCCCACCAAGTACCAAGTAGCCAGAATCAAGCTTGATTCCGCCGGTCGCGGCACCAGCTCGCTTGGACGATTTGCTCTTCGATACAGTCGTCGAAAACGGCTCATATGCCCTGCGTTTTCGTGACTTAGAAGATTCTGAACTCTGGCGATTACTCGACCACACCTCGGGATCACCCTCAGTCTTTTTGAGTATCTGGTCTATTTCACGCTCAAATTTTGATTTATCAGGCATTAGTGAAAACTACCTAGTGAAAGGGAATCGCGTTGTTATACTCGGAAATCTATTACTGCCATCATCGCGCAGTACCACCCGGCTCAGTTCCTCTATATATCGTAAACAAACATGCCTGACATCGAATACGACAATTTCCTAAAGATCACCCTATTCAAGCTAAATTCTAGCTTCCGCCGGTTAGACGCCGATGAACGAGCTAGAGGCAAAACTGAATTTGCTGAACTCATTGGCAAACATTCCGCCGAAAACGATGTTCGAACCTACAGCACGGTTGGCACCCGCTCTGACGCCGAGCTCATGCTGGTGCAAGACTCGCCGTCGATCGATACTTTCCATGAGCTTTCCAAGGACATCAACCAGTCGCTTATCGGCGGCCATCTGGATCAGGCGTATTCATACCTGTCGATCCGCCGAAAGAGCCGATACAAGCATGGCGGCGGCGCACCCAAGGTCAAGGAAGACTACAAGTACATGGTTATCTACCCGATGACCAAGACACGCCCTTGGTACGAAAAGACGATGCAAGAACGCCAGGACATGATGAACGATCACTTCCGCATCGGTAAAAACTACCCGATGGTCAAGATCAACACGTCGTACGCTTTTGGAATGGATGACACCGAGTTCGTGCTCAGCTTCGAAATGGATGACCCATCGGACTTCGTATCGCTGGTTATGGATCTACGAGAAGTCCCGGCTTCCCGGTACACAGCAACCGAAATTCCAATCTTCACAACAATAAAAATGCCAATAACCGAAGCCCTGGACGCGATGGTTTAGGGGCACGCCCTCTGTCATTGCGAGGAGGAACGACGTGGCAATAACGCTCATTCGAAAATGACTTGTTGAATTAGCCAACTGTTTAGCTGAGTTGATCACGAGTGGCGCATTGACACCTATAGTCGGCCAGCCCTCGGCTCATTAACACTGATTGCCACGTGGCTCAGGGCAAGCTCCTCGCAATGACAACCAGTCGCCTCGCCCTAAAAAACCACAAAAAAAGCCCCGGCAAAATCGCCGGGGCTTTTTCATATTTCAAAAGTAGTACTACTATTAAGCGATGTTCGCACCTGGCTCCGAAGCATCGTAATCGTAGTCATAGTTCAGCTTGATGAACTCTTGCTGATCTTTAGGAACCTGATCTTCAGGGAAGATGGCGTTCACTGGGCAGACGGGCTCGCAGGCTGCGCAGTCAATGCACTCGTCTGGGCTGATGAAAAGCTGGTTGTCGCCAGGCTTTGAATAAATACAGTCGACTGGGCATACGTCTACGCATGCTCCGTCAAAAACGTCGACGCAATCCTTGGCGATGATGTAGGTCATCCGATAGGGCTCCTGTTAAGTTGCGACCATTACCTTTTTGGTCGGCTTTGTTTCAAATCCACGGCAGATTATACGTTTGTGTAACCCGGCGTAAATAGGCTGACACACCCGCGTTTATGCAGAATGTGCCAGCCAAAAATTATCTATCTAAAGAACGGTTGGGGAATTAGTGACCGCCGCAGGCGCAACCACCACCGCCGCCGCCGCCGCAACCACCGCCGCCTCCACCACCGCAACCGCCGCCGCCGCAGGCACAGCCCGAGGAGAAGTTGGGGTTAGAGATTACGAAGCCTGAACGCTCAAAGCCCTCGACATAGTCGATGCTCGAACCTTCCAGCATTGGGGCACTTTCGTCATCGACTACTGCCTTGACGATGCCTTCTACGACTGTGTCGTTTTCAGAAGGGGTCTCTTCGAGACCGAATATATATTCGACGCCACCGTGGTCCGCGGTTGCAACAGCGATACGAAGGTACTGACCTTCGGCATCCTGTTCCTTAAGAACCTCAAGCAGTTTGCTTGTCGCCGCGTCGGTGAACTCTACAACGGTCGTTGAACTGACCATTAGTTACTCCAAAAAGCGTTATATAACGTGTAAATGAGTTGCTTTAACTACTTTACGCGCTTTTTTGTCAAAAAGTACAGATTACGAATATGAGAATACTGTTGTTAATATTTCACGTATTAGGTGCAACAACAGTGCCCAATGAACGAATTCCGGCGGTATCATTTATGTCCGTGGTGGCAATTCGCCAACAGTTATTTCGGCGGTGCCATCGCGAAGCGGGAATGATTTATATCGTTTCCAGAATCGATCTACTCGAACGTACCTACGTTCAGTGTAGACCTCTGAACCTCGTTAGGAAAACTGGAAAAAGCTCGAATGGATGAACTCGACCGAAAAATTATCAGCCTTCTGGAACGTAACGGGCGAGCATCGAACGCTCGAATCGCTCGTGATGTAGGTGTTAGCGAAGGAACCGTGCGTCGGCGCCTGAAGCGTTTGATCAGTGAACAGATCATCAACGTTATTGCACTTCCCGACCCCCGAAAGCTGGGATACAACTCTGAAGCTCTGATCGGCGTGCAGGTCGATCCCGACAAAGTCGACGATGTTGCCACGAAATTGGCAAACCTCGAACACACTCGTTGGGTAACCATCACAACCGGTACTTACGACGTGTTCACATGGGCAACCCTGCCGAACGCCGAAGCGCTCGGGCGCTTCCTGCGTGACGAAATTGGTGCTATCGAAGGCGTACGCCGAACCGAAACGTTCGTGAACCTTCAGGTAATGAAACGAGAATTCGGCATTCCTGCCTAGTTCCCCTGAAATATGTGCGAATGAAAAAGAGGTGCTCATTTAGTTGGGGACCTCTTTTTTGTTAATCAACTGCCTAGCCGATAACGCCGACACGAAATATAATCATTCGCCATCGCAGGGTTTTCCGACGGCATGTAATTGAAGCAGCCTGCGAGTATTCTGATTCGAACCTTCTAACGGTTATTACTAATTAAGGCCTCGTGCGGCCTTCCTTATGGAGAGAACGATGCAGCAAACTGCTGTCCCAGCCCGGCGATCCGACCCCCTGGCCATGCTCGGCCCGGCAGAACCATCACTGTTCGAACGGCTTGTTCCAGCAGCAACCGTCTGGCACAAGTCTGCAGCAGTGGTGATCGGAATCATTCTCGTCGCACTCCTAGCTCAGGCACGATTCTTCATGCCAGATAATCCAGTACCGATCACGCTTCAGGGATTCGGCATTCTTATGCTCGGTGGCGTGCTTGGCTGGCGACTCGGTCTGGCTTCGGCATTCGGCTACTACCTTGTAGGCATGGCTGGGCTACCGGTTTTCGCCAAGGGCGGTGAAGGCTGGGACTACGTAATTCACGGTGCCACCGGCGGGTATCTTCTCGGATTCATACTCGCAGCCGGTGTCGTTGGCTATCTTTCGCAGCGCGGTTGGAACCGTGGACGAGTTCTGTGGCCGATGCTCATCGGATCATTGCTGATCTACGCACCGGCTCTGATTTGGTTGTCGGTATTCGACTTCGGATGGCCAGATGAAGGCAAGCTTCTTTCCAGCGCTCTTTATCCGTTCATGACAGGCGACATTCTGAAACTCATAGCCGCAGCCACTGTAACCGGTGGACTGTGGCGCATTGCAGATAGCAAGCGGTAAAGCCGCCTACCTTATTGAACCGGCTGTTCGCCGGCTCCGTGGTCGCGCCAGTGGCCACACTTTTTATCTGAACTAACAGGACATTCACGGTGTACAAAGACACGAACTGCGGAGAGCCTCGCGAGGCCACGGTTGGATCACAAGTAACGGTTGCTGGTTGGGTCCATCGACGACGGGATCACGGCAACCTGATATTTATCGACCTCCGCGATCGAAGTGGCCTGCTGCAGGTCGTTTTTAATCCTGAACAAGGCGAAAAAGCCCACGAACTTGCAGGAAGCCTGCGATCGGAATGGGTAGTGCAAATAACCGGCAAGGTAGTAAGCCGATTACCCGGTGCCGAAAACCCCGACCTGCCAACCGGCACGGTTGAACTTTCAGCTACCGACCTCGTCGTGTTGAACAAATCTCTAACACCGCCGTTCGAGATCGCTGACGATTCGGAAGTCGACGCAAACACCCGACTCAAGTACCGATTCATAGATCTACGACGACCTCGTATGCAGGAAATGCTGAAGCTCCGGCACAAAGTTACTCACATGATGTGGGACTTCCTGACCGAAAAAGAATTCACCCAGGTCGAAACACCAATCCTTATTAAGAGCACACCAGAAGGCGCACGAGACTACGTCGTGCCAAGTCGTGTGCACCCCGGCGATTTCTATGCGTTGCCTCAGTCACCACAGCAGCTAAAGCAGCTATTGATGGTTTCCGGCGTCGAACGCTACTTCCAGATCGCACGCTGCTTCCGTGATGAAGACCTTCGTGCCGACCGGCAGCCAGAACATACTCAGCTCGACTTAGAAATGTCCTTCGTCCATCAAGACGATGTAATGGCAGTAGTTGAAGAGCTCTACTCGAAGATCGCTAACGAAACTCGTCCTGACGGCAAAGTCCCTGCCACCTTCCCACGGCTGACCTACGCCGAGTCCATGGAGCGATTCGGATCCGACAAACCCGACCTTCGTTATGGCATGGAACTAACCACAATCACTGAAACGGCAGCGAGTTCCGACGCCCGTGTATTCCAGGCCGTGGCAGCTGCTGGCGGTTCAATTCGTGGATTCGTAGCACCCGGCTGCGGCAACTACGGACGTCGCCAAACCGACAATCTAACCGAGTTCGCCAAGTCGAGCGGTGCGCAGGGTCTGGTGTTTATCGCACTCGACGAAAGCGCCGCATCTATCGACGCGCTTGAAGAAGACCACATCAAGTCGCCCCTCAAGAAGTTCCTATCGCTCGACGTTATAAAGAAGATCGCAACTGAAATGGGCGCAGAGCCTGGCGACCTGATGTTGATAGTCGCAGGAACCGAGAAGCTGGCAAACACCGTTCTTTCGAACCTCCGTGGTGAAATGGCAAAACGGCTTGAACTCGCCGACCCAAACGAATTCTCGTTTGTTTGGGTTTACGACTTCCCATTGTTCGAGTGGGACGAAGAACTCAAGAAATACGAACCCGCCCACCACGTGTTCTCGTCGCCCAAGGCCGAGCACATGGAATATCTCGACTCCGACCCCGGCAAAGTAATCGGCACCCTTTGGGATCTCGTTTGCAACGGTTCGGAAATGGGTTCGGGCAGTATCCGTATCCATGAAAAAGACCTTCAAACGAAGTTATTCAACATCATTGGGTACACCGAAGAACAGATAAGCGACCGATTCGGCCAACTGCTAACCGCATTCACCTATGGTGCTCCGCCGCATGGAGGAATGGGTCTTGGGCTCGACCGTCTGGTTGCGATTCTTGCTGGTGAATCGGCAATTCGAGAAGTGATTGCGTTCCCGAAGACACAATCGGCAGTCGACCCGCTCTTCGATTCACCCTCGCCCATAGAAGCCTCGCAGCTTGAAGAGTTGCACGTACGTATCGTTATGCCAAAAACTTAGTACCACGCATACGTGTAGACACTCTGCAATATCTGCGGCCAGAAATCGTGACCCTGAGTTACAATTGATGGCAATCAAGGAGCGCCCGTGATCTCTCAAGGGGCGCTTCTTTCATGCACGGGACCACTGTGCACCCATTACTGGATGTTTCGGAGAACGCGTTGAAAGTAACTCGCGACGATGCAGAAAATCGTCAGGCTATTCTTCACATTGAAGTGGAAGATCATCGTGTGGAGAAGCATCTCCAGCGAGCGCACCAGAAAGTTTCGGCGCGTATTAATATCCCCGGGTTCCGCAAGGGCAAAGCCCCTCGCCGGATCGTCGAGCAGTTCGTTGGTCGGGATTATCTCCTCGACGAAGCGATGGAAACTCTCGTTCCCGAGGCTGTCGGTGTCGCCGTGGAAGAGTCGGATATCGAATCGACTCACACCCCACCTCGTGTAAACGTGGTCGAGCGTGACCCCATCGTCAAAATCGATGCAACCGTCGCACTCCCACCCATAGCCACACTTGGCGATTACAAGAAGCTTAAGTTCGACGACGAACTTGAAGTGGTGATAGACGAACAGATCGAAGAACAGCTGACCCAGATTCAGGAACAGCAAGCCACATGGGAGCCAGTAAAACGGGCTGCCAAGCTTGGCGACATGCTGGTAATCACATCTAAAGGCTTGGTCGGCGGCAACGAATTTGCCAACGTTGATGCAGGCGAATTCTTGGCTGAAGCCGGAAGCATGAACCCCGTTCCCGGATTCTCCGAGCAGCTGAAGGGCATGAAAGAGGGCGATACAAAAGAATTCGATATCGAAATTCCTGGCGATTACCCGAACGAAGAGTTCGCAGGTAAAACTGCCAACTTCACTGTCGATGTATCAGAAGTGAAGAAGAAAGAACTGCCCAAACTCACTAATGCGTTGGCAGCTTCACTAGGCGAAGATTTCAAGACGGTCGCGGAATTACGGGCTCGAATTAGCGAAAATCTCGAAGCGCAGGCCAAAGATGGTTTGCGAAGATCGTTAGAAGAAAAAATTATCGATGCACTTGTTGAAGGGGCTACATTCGAAGTCTCACCAATGATCATCGAACACGAGGCTGAACACGTACTCGAGGATCAACAGCGACAGCTAGCTCAGTACAACATCGATTTCCAGCAGTACATGCAGGGCATCGGTAAAACCACAGAGGAAATATTCGCTGAAGCACAGGATTCAGCTGAACTACGACTCAAACGAATGCTGGTGATCGATACCCTGGCAGAAGATGGCGGCGCATCGGTAAGTGACGAAGAAGTCGCTACCGAAATCGCCACCATGCAGGACACACCGCAGTACGCAAATGAAAACCTAGATACCGACGAAGCCCGTGACGCCGTTCAGCGAATTCTTAGCAGGCGCACAGCAATCGATCAGGTAATCGAAATAACGCACAAGCCAAAGACAGCTAAGGCGAAGGCGAAAAGCACTAGCAAAGCCGCCAAGAGTGCCAAAAAATAACGAAAAGCTCTGAGGGCGATAAAAATGACATCAGGACTCACAACACCAAACGACTTCGGCTTCGGCGGCGCCAACTCACCGCAGGGTAAGGACAGCCCGCTGCTAGGCCTGCCCGAAAGCATCGTGCCAATGGTCATCGAAACCGGCGCACGAGGCGAACGGGCTTACGACATCTACTCGTTGCTGCTCAAGGAACGAATCGTGTTCTTAGGAACACCGATCAACGCTCAGGTCGCAAACGTGATCGTTGCTCAGCTTCTGTTCCTCGCACGGGAAGATTCCGAAAAAGACATCAACTTGTACATCAACTCACCCGGTGGTGAGGTTTACTCAGGAATGGCCATCTACGACACGATGCAGTACGTTCCTTGCGATGTCGCAACGTTCTCGATCGGCCTCTGCGCCAGCATGGGAACCGTTCTTCTCGCAGCCGGTGCAGCAGGCAAGCGATACGCTATGCCTAACTCCACCATTCACATGCACCAGCCCTTGAGTGGTACCCAGGGTCAGGCATCAGATATCGAAATTCACGCCAGGGAGACCCTGAGAATTCAGGACCGCCTGCGACAGATTTTCGTTGACCATACGGGTCAGCCTTATGAGCGCATTGCTCGTGATCAGGACCGAGATTTTTGGTTGAATGCAGAACAGGCAGCTGAGTATAGGCTCGTAGACGAAGTCTTACGCCCGGATTCAAAGGAATCGAAGTAGACCCTTCTAGATAATCTCGATAAGCGGTAAACTCGTAGTAAGTAGTTAGGCATTCATACATGACGACTGATCAAATAAACGGCGGTGGCGGCGACGGTACAAATACCGGAGAAGCCTATTCGTGTTCGTTCTGTGGAAAGCCTCAGGAAAGTGTCCGACGGCTAATCGCAGGCCCATCGAAAATTTTCATCTGCAACGAATGCGTTGGCAGGTGCCAGCAGATCATCGCCGATGATCAGCCCATTGTTAAGCCTCACCAGAAGCCGACAACCCCTCGCGATATGTTAGAAATGCTCAACGAGTACGTCATCGGGCAGGAACGCGCCAAGCGGGTTATATCGGTCGGTGTGTACAACCACTACAAGCGCATTTGGTTTGTAACTGAAGACCCCGACGTGGAGCTTCAGAAAACCAACGTAATGCTGGTTGGCCCTACCGGTTGCGGTAAAACCCACCTCGCTCAAACTCTCGCAAGAATTCTGGATGTACCGTTCGCCATCACCGACGCCACCTCGCTTACAGAGGCTGGTTATGTTGGTGAAGACGTCGAGAACATTCTGCTGCGCCTGATTCAGGATGCAGAATTCGATATCGCACGAGCCGAGCAAGGCATCATCTACATCGACGAAATCGACAAGATCGCTCGTAAGTCCGCCAACCCGTCCATCACTCGTGATGTTTCAGGTGAAGGCGTACAGCAGGCGCTCTTGAAGATCCTCGAAGGTGCAGTCGTAAACGTTCCGCCGCAGGGTGGCCGTAAGCACCCGCACCAGGAATTCCTGCAGATCGACACCTCGAACATCATGTTCATTCTCGGTGGAGCCTTCGATGGCCTCGGCGAGATTATCCAGGGTCGTCAGACCAAGGACATCATGTCACTCGGGTTCAACTCACTTGGCAAGGGCAATGCACAGGAAGAGGAAGCAGACTTCACGGCAGTAGAGCCGGGCGACCTGCTTCACTTCGGATTCATCCCTGAATTCATCGGTCGTGTATCGCTGGTAGTAGGACTTGCCGATCTCAATCACGAAGAGCTCATTCAGGTTCTTACCGAGCCGAAGAACGCACTGGTTCGCCAGTACGAAGCACTGTTCAAGATGGACGGCGTTGAGCTTTCGTTCGATAAGGGCGCACTCGATGCAACGGCACGGCTGTCTAAGGATCGCAAGGCTGGTGCTCGTGGACTACGCTCGATCGTCGAAGAACTACTTGTCGACGTGATGTACGAACTACCTTCCATGGAAGGTGTTGCGAAGTGCATCATTCGAGAAGAGACGGTTACTGGAAACAAGTGGCCGGAATTGCTCGACGAAGATGGCAATCGATTGGATAAAGACCTGCCAGACGGCAAGCACAGGGCCGCTGCTTAGCAAGTTCTAATAGTGAATAACAAAAAGCCCCGGCATCACGCCGGGGCTTTTTTTGTTTGTGCCACTTCACCGGCATTCGCCCACTGTCATCCTGAACTCGATTCAGGATCTGTGCCAACCCGCCAACAACTCAACGCTTCAGCCAACAACCCAGAGGCACGTAAACGTGGCAATGCCACTACGACCAAGCCCATCGTCCGAAACGTACACCGCCGAAATAGAGCGATATCAGCAATGAGCGCCCGTTAGGAGGCGGCCTGAACTATGCTGTAGGCTAATCCCATCATTGATCATCGGCGAATTCAATCCACTCAAAAAGAACGATTCACATGACATCAACCGGCGGCGGGTCGCAACCCGTAGTTGTGCCAATCAACCAGAACTCAAAGCCACCCATGCGCGTGCCCGATAAGCCACCGAGCCGCTGGACCTACATCCGAGAGAGGTCTCGTCAAGTGGGGTGCGATTGCACTCTTGATTTTAGCGTTTGGACTTTTCGTCAACCTTGCGATCAATGGATTCGACAAAAAGTTAACCGATGCGCAGGTAACGCAAACTCAGGTCGCGAGAGACTCAAGGCGCTAGCCTGAAACCGCCCGCTCAACCTCGGCTGTCAGATCAACAACGTCACCCGATCCCGTCGGATCAATCCGCCCAGCCGCAACAGCCTTCAGTGTCTCGATCAACAGCGGACGTTCCCGCAGCAACCCAGCGCCGCGAATCGCTGTAAACAACGGCAACTTTTCGCCTGGGTCATTCTTCAAAGCATCGAAATCAGCCCCGGCAACTTCGTTCCACGCTGAATCAAATTCTGCCCCACGCACCGAAAACTCAGCCGTCGCCAGAACCGGCCCCTCATCGACATCTTCTGTCGAAACGTGAATCATCGCCCCAGTGGAATCCAAACCCTGCGTAATCACGTCCCACACGGCCTGCTGCCACATGCCAATCGTTCCGCCCGGCAAGGCAGGGTGCAGATTGAGCGTCAGGTACTCAGAGCAGAGCAGGGGAGCGATGAGCATGTAACCCGCGTGCACGGCGATATCTGCGCTGTGCGGACGTAGTAGCTCGATTGCAGCCTCATCGAAGTCCTCACGCAACTCGGCCCACGGCCTGTTGTCGTGCGAACGTCGAAAATCTCTCGACGAAAGCGTTACAAGTGGGATCCCGCGAGATTCAACAAGCTCAAGAAATCGATTAGTGCGCTTCGTCTGACCCTTCACTCGATTAACAAATACAAATGCGAGTTCTGCGGAAAGATCGCCGGAGTCGATAGCGTCGAGCGCCGATTTCAAGAGGCCGTACGAACCTTCACCTCGGCCTGTCGAGAACCATCCGATTTTCAGCGGTGACTTGCCTGTCGACTCAGCTGGCTTGCTAGCGGTCACAGGCTAAGCGTCCTCGTAGTCCGCATCGTCATCGTTTGCGTCATCCGGAACGAGATTCATCTGGCTCGCAAAGTTGGCCTGCAACCGGGTGATCTTCAACTCCGACGTTGTAAGAATCTCGTTGCACTTGGTCGCCAGCTTCATGCCCGACTCGAACAATTTCGTTGCTTCATCGAGCGACAATCCGCCCGTTTCGAGTTTGCGAACAACATCTTCGAGCTCCGAGAACGCGTTCTCAAATGTTTTCGCGCCGGATTTCGAAGTAGATTTTTCGGTCGATTCAGCCATTGTTGTTCCGTATCGTTCTGTGGCCTGTGTGATTAGCCAGTGAGATTGTATCTGTTGGGTCGGTTACGTAATAATCGAAAGGGCACTAAATCGCCAGAAGTGAACCATCATGTGCCAACGATGCTCGAGCTCTGGTCGACCTCATCCACCGTCGTTTCAACCGATCCATCGGCAAACATAACGCCTAATTTGTCGCCAGCAGTAAACTGCCCGGCACTCGTGGCGGCACTACCATCAGCGAGTCGTGTGATCGTGTAACCCCGACCTAAAATCTTCGCAGGGCCAAGTGCATTCAACGAAGCTTCAACCGCCGCCAGCCGCTGCTTTGATGATTCAACAAGATGTTGACCGGCGAGTCGAGCCCGGGTCAGAAGATCGTCTATTCGCTGCCTCGGCTGATCAGTGTCGGGAACACGCATGTTCATCCGATCAACCGCTAATTCGAACTGCGATCGACTATCCCGAACCGTCCTGCCAATAATTTCGTCGATCCGTGAAGCGAACCCCACAACATACCCGCTAAGATCACGAACGTCAGGCGCAACGATCTCCGCTGCTGCCGAAGGCGTTGGTGCTCGTCTATCCGCAACGTAGTCAGCAATCGTCGTGTCAGTCTCGTGACCAACAGCGCTGATAACTGGAACGTTGCTCGCAAATATCGCTCTGGCAACGATCTCCTCGTTGAACGACCAGAGGTCTTCCAGAGAGCCACCACCTCTGGCGACAATCGCAACATCAATATCTTCCATTGCATTCAACGCCTGGAACGCCTGAACGATCTCAGCATCCGCCTTTTCGCCCTGAACCGACGTTGGAATCAGGATCAGTTCTGCCAGCGGGTACCGCCGGGAGAGGACGTTCAAAATGTCCTGAATCACAGCTCCGGTCGGCGACGTAATCACAGCAATTCGAGCCGGGAGTTCAGGCAGTGCGCGCTTTCGGCCCTGATCAAACAAGCCCTCGGCTTCGAGCCGTTTTTTCATCTCTTCATAGGCTTTTTGAAGTGCGCCAACGCCGTCGGGTTCTACCTGGTCGACGTAAAACTGCAGATCGCCACGAGCGGTGTATATCGATATTCGCCCGTGACAAATGACTTGTGTGCCGTCGGCAAGAAACTGCCCGCCACGACCCGATCGGAACATGACGCATCGAAGAACCGACTGCTCGTCTCGCAGTGCGAAGTAGTGATGTCCGGATGAAGGATTTCGATAGCCCGAAACTTCGCCAACCACAGTTAGATCGGCGAGTCGAGGGTCCGATTCAAGCCTGACTTTCAGGTAGTCGGCAACTGCGCTAACGGTGTAAGCCGTTTGCAGTTCCGCCGGTGCTTCACCTGTGTCGCCCGAATCGTAAGTGCTGGTCATAAACCCATTCTTCCACACCAGCGCTGCGGCAACCAGCGCGCACGTCAGGATTTGACCGGCAAAGCTGAAAATCTAAAGAGATGGCGGTGAAAACTTGTTAGATCGCCGCCAGACGAGAAGGAGCCAGAAAAACGCTAGTCAGCGCGACCCGTGTACTCGCCCGAAGTCGAGTTCACAATAATCCGGTCACCAGTCGAAACAAACAACGGAACCTGTAAAACAAGCCCGGTCGTAGTTGTTGCCGGCTTCGTTGCACCGCTCTGCGTGTCGCCGCGCAGGCCAACCTCGGTCTGGCCAATCTCAAGCGTCACCGAAGGCGCAACCTCAACCGTAAGCGCAATGTTCTGGTACATCATCACTTCGATAGTGTCGCCTTCTGAAATGTACTTCAGCGCATCACCCAAAACATCCTCAGTAATCGCAAACTGCTCGAATGTCACTGTGTCCATGAAGTGGTGCATGTCGCCGTCTGGGTAGAGGTACTGCACGGTCGGCGTGTCGACCTCGGCCTTGGTCAGCTTCTGGTTGCCCTGAAGCTTTCGCTCGTACACGTTGCCCGACTTAACCTGACGAACCTTCAGCGTAAGAGTCGGGGGAGCCTTGGGCGCCTGGCGGTGCTGCCAATCGAGAATCTGGTAGACGTCATCGTCGAGGATGATGGTCATATTTCGGCGAATCTCGCCTGAAGAAATTGTCATCGCAGTGCCCTAGGGTCCTTTTTTAGCGGCCTATCTTGCGGATCAATATAGGCGACTATCAAATATACGGGAAAATTCGGTGCTAGAACTTCATTTTGGGCGCATGACTTAGAACACGAGCCTTGTCGTTTTCTATAACCACCACGTCTTCGATACGCACGCCGCCCCAGCCGGGGATGTAGATGCCTGGTTCGATGGTGAACGGCATGCCATTTTCAAGCTTGCCCTTGGCGTTTGCCCCGACGCCCGGATTCTCGTGAACTTCGAGCCCGAGACCATGCCCCAGACTGTGCCCGAAATCGTTTTCGTGCCCGGCTTCCGTGATGATAGTCCGAGCTATCGCATCGCACTCTTCGCCAGTCATCCCGGCCCTAACCATGTCGATCGCTGCAAGTTGAGCGGTCAGCACGATGTCGTACACCCGCTTCACCTCATCGTCGGCTTTGCCAAGCACCACCGTGCGGGTCAGATCAGAACAGTAACCCTGGTACCGAGCGCCACAATCGAACACGATTGTCTGACCCTCAACAAGCTTGCTGTCGCTGGTGGCGTGATGCGGACGTGCGGCGTTCGGGCCAATCGCAACGATCGTTTCAAACGATATCGATTCCGCACCTTGTTCACGAACGGCCTTTTCGAATATCCAAGTGGCCTCTTTCTCGGTCATGCCGACCTCAAGCTGACCCGCCGTTTCTTCAAACGCCTTGTCACCAATATCGATAGCGCGCTGTAGCAGTTCGAGTTCACCAGAGTCTTTGTAGGCACGCAGGTCGACGCCGATTCCCGAAGTTGGCTTCAGTTCAGGGTCAGCATCATTTTCTTTGAGTGCCTTCTTGAATCGTTCAAGCGTGGCAACTGTCATATCGTCGGCTTCGAAACCAAGCGTCTTGATCTCGAATTCGTTGACGAGTTTTGCGAGCCAGTCCGGCTTGCCGCCAATGCGATCGATCCGCCAGCCGGGAGCCTGCTGAGCAGCCATCTCGGTGTACCGGAAGTCAGTGCAAATTACGGCATCTGTCTGGGTTACTAGCAAGTAGCCAGCGCTGCTCACAAAGCCCGAAACGTAGCGTCGGTTCTCACCATTGCTAATAAAAATCGCTTCGAGTTCATCTTTTGCAAGACGCTCTCGAAGTTTCTGAACACGCGAAGGAAATCGAAAATCGCTCAATGCGAGATAACTCCGTTAGAAAATTTAACTACTGGCTAGCTGTTGACGACCGAAGTGATGTGGTCGAGGGCGTAAATGTACCCTGAAGGACCGAATCCTGCCATCTGCCCAATAGCTTTTGCTGCGAAAACGGACCTCTGGCGGAACCTTTCACGAGCATGAATATTCGAGAGATGAACTTCAATGAACGGCAAACCCGCATCGAGCAGCGCATCGAGAATCGAGTAGCCAACCTGCGTTAGCGCACCGGCGTTGATGATCACACCGTCGGCTCCTGCCGAGGACTCCTGAATGAAATCGACGATAGAACCTTCGTGGTTCGACTGGAAGAACTTCACCCCGATACCGAGCTCAGTCGCCTTGGCCGAAATATCGTCCTGAATGTCTCCAAGCGTTTTCGTGCCGTACATCGAAGCATCTCGTTTTCCGAGATTATTGAGGTTTGGGCCGTTTATTACAAGAATCGTTGCTGGCAAAATTCGCTCCGGCTGATCGGCTATTTGTACTTAGGAATGAACGTTCGCTCAAGCGAGCGCACGAAGCTGATACGACAAGCGTACTACGTTGGGGCGTTGGATTTCTTCTTATTTGCCCGCGGGTGTGCGCCGAGATAAACCTTGCGAGCCTGCTCGGCCGATACATGCGTGTATATCTGGGTGGTCGCCGGACTGCTGTGGCCGAGAAGATCCTGAACCACCCGAAGGTCAGTTCCACCGTCGAGCAGGTGAGTTGCGAAACTGTGCCGCAGCGAGTGGGTGTGGAAGTCGGGATCGAGCCCGGCTGCGAGGGCATACTTCTTCACGATTCGCTGGATGGACCGTGTCGTAAGCCGCCCACCCGACTTGTTCATCCACACCGCTGCATCTGACCGCCGACTGACGAACTTCGGCCTGGCGTCTTTCAAATATCTATCTAGCCACTTCACGCACTGCTCACCGAACAAAGCTACCCTCGGCTTCGAACCCTTGCCGACCACTCGAACTTCCCTGGTCGTCAGATCGAGATCGCCCAAATCCATGGCATTCGCTTCTGAAACCCTTAGACCCGCTCCGTATAAAAGTTCCAGTAACGCCCGGTCGCGAATACCGGCATCAGTGGCAGTATCCGGCTCGTCTAACAGCCGGTCGATCTCGAAACTTGAAGCAATCGCAGGGAGCCGCTTTTCTTTCTTCGGACCCGTCACAAGATCGGTCTGATCGAGTTCAATCTCTCCAGACTGACGCAAGAATCGGAAAAACGCTTTCAGGGCTGAGAGCTTGCGCGCTACGCTACTGCGAGTAAATCCGCTGGTCATAAGCGACGCCAGATAGCCACGGAAAAACAGACGATCGACCTTATCGAGATCGGAAACGTTCTGCTCGTCAAGATACTCAACAAGCGGAACCAGATCGTTCACATAGTTGCGAACCGTGTGTTCAGAAAGCTGGCGCGTAGTAGCGATGTGCTCGGCGAAACTATGAATAAGCCCGGGAAGATCAGCATTGCTGCACCCCCGAAGAGCCTGTTCCATGGCAGGCGAGGGGAGTCGTTTGATGGTCGTCATTTCCGAACCACCTCCCCCGCTCGCCTCAGCCAGAACGCTGAATTGCTACTTAGAAGCCTTGGCTTTGGTCTTCTTAGCTGTGGTTTTCTTTTTGGTAGATTTTTTGCGAGACCCACGCTTTGCCTCAGCTTCAGCTGCTGCTGCGGCCGCTGCTTCGGGGTGCACGATAGAGCACTTCTCCATCGCAGTTTTCCACGCAATCTCCCAGTTTTCTTTGACCTCCCCAGTGGCTCGTTCGCCAGGCCGGGTTGAGATAGAAACTCTGCACTCTGGGAATTTTCCGCACGACAGAAATTTGCCGTAGCGTCCGCTACGAATGACGAGATTATCTCCGCCTTCGCATTTCTCATCGCTTTCCTGAACGAGTTTTGCACGATCTACCCGTTCAGCTTTCTCCATCGTCTCTCCGACCGCTTTATCGAACGGACCGAAGAACTCTTTCAGCATCTCCACCCAGTCTTGCTTTCCTTCAGCCACAAAGTCGAGTTTCTCCTCGATGCCTGAAGTAAAGCCCATATCCATGATGTTTGCGAAGTGCTCTGTAAGCAGATCAGAAACAGCAGTTCCGAGCGGGGTCGGCTTAAATCGTGACTTTTCACGGTCAACGTATTGCCTTCGTTCGATTGTGCCGACAATCGACGCGTACGTGCTAGGGCGGCCAATTCCCTGTTCTTCCAAAAATCGAATCAGGTTGGCTTCTGTAAATCGCGGCGGCGGCTGCGTGAACTTCTGATCAGCGTTCACGGTCTGCTTGTCGAGCGAATCGCCTTCGTTCATCGCTGGCAGCTGCCTGCTGTCCTCGTCTTCGGCGTCTTCATCCTTGGTTTCGATGTAGAGCTTGCGGAAGCCATCGAACTTGATCACCGATCCGGTCGCCCGAACGGTGTACTCGTTGCCATTCGGGGCTGCCGCAGTGATGTCCACACCAGTATTGTCGACAACAGCGTCGGCCATCTGGCTGGCAATAGTTCGTTTCCAAATCAGTGTGTACAAGCGCAACTGCTCGCTCGAAAGGAACTGTGCGATCTTGTCAGGAGTGTTGGAAGCCGATGTTGGCCTTACGGCTTCGTGGGCTTCCTGCGCAGATTTGCTGCGAGTCTTGTACTTCTTCGGACCAGTCGAGTATTCGTTTCCGTAGGTCGACTTGATGAACTGCTCGGCCTCTTCGAGCGCGTTCTGCGCAAGGTTTACCGAGTCGGTACGCATGTAAGTGATAAGACCTTCGGGCTCGCCAGAGCCAATCACCATGCCTTCGTAAAGATCCTGAGCGATTCGCATCGTACGCTGGGCGCTGAATCGGAACGAACGGGCAGCCTGCTGTTGCAAAGTGCTGGTGGTGAACGGCGGCTTCGGGCGTTGCTTGGCTTCTTTACGAGTCACCTTTGCGACGGTGTAGCTCGAAGCGTTCAGGTCGGTTTTGATCGCTGTGGCAGTTGTCTCGTTGTCGACAACTGGCTTGCCTTTTTGGCCGGGTACTGCGGTCAGGTTGGCGTTAAATGTGAACTTACGAGTGCCGGACATCGTTTCGAGATCGACTGTGATGACCCAGAATTCGACCGGATTGAACGCTTCGATCTCACGTTCGCGGTCAACAATGATTCTCAGTGCAACCGACTGAACTCGTCCTGCCGAAAGGCCACGACGTACCTTGCTCCAGAGAACCGGGCTGAGCTTGTAGCCAACTATTCGATCTAACAGGCGGCGTGCCTGCTGGGCGTTGACCAAGTCCATGTCGATTTGACGTGGGTTAGCGAACGCATCTTCTACTGCGGCGTTTGTGATTTCGTGAAATACGACTCGCTTGAGCTTGGCGGTTTTTCCGAGATCGGCAGCTTCAACAAGGTGCCATGAAATGGCTTCGCCTTCACGGTCCGGGTCAGTTGCGAGATATACGGTGTCGGCCTGTTTAGCCGCTTTTTTGATTTCACCAATTAGCGTTGCCCGTCCACGGACGTTCACGTAACTAGGTTCAAAAGTAAGATTCTCGACATCTACGCCAAGAGTTGCCTTTGGAAGATCACGAACGTGCCCCATCGAAGCTTTGACAACATACTTATCACCGAGGAACCGACCTACGGTCCGGGCCTTTGCCGGTGATTCAACGATTACCAGATCACGTTTTGCCGATTTCGCCAACTGTTTATTACCTCTTGTCCGAGCCTCATCTTGAGACTACCGGACGTTCTTTATCTGTAATGAACTGCATCGAACCAACCTGCTGGGCTGAACCCCGCAGTTCCAACATTACTAAAACGGAGCTGACTGCAGCAGCGGCCTCGCCCAGCGTCCTCGTAATGTCATCGACGTGCATTGACCCTTCCGCTCTTTCGAGAAGATCGATAACACGACGTTCGATACTTAATACATTGTTCTCACGCGCGAGGTTGTCAAGCGCGAATTCGCTATCCTCTGAACCATTCTCACCTGAACCCTTTGGGCTTTCGAGTTCAATATCAGGCATTCTCGCTATGTTTAATTCTTCAAGAATATCGTCCGCTACCGTGGTCAATTTCGCACCCTGTTGAATGAGCCAGTTGGTGCCCTTGCTCTTCTCGCTAAGCGCACTTCCGGGCACGGCAAACACGTCTCGATCTTGTTCGAGAGCCCAGTTCACGGTAAGCATCGCTTCGCTCTTGAAAGCCGCTTCGACAACAAGAACGCCGTGACACAAGCCGCTGATGACTCGATTCCGACGTGGAAAGTGTTGAGGCAGGGCGCTAACTCCGGGCGGATATTCAGTGAGCAGCGCACCGTTTTCTATGATTTTTTCAGAGATCGGAATATTTCGTTGCGGGTACACGCGGTCTAGCCCTGAGCCGAGTATCGCCATGGTGCGACCACCGGCTTCAAGAGCCGCCCGATGCGCAGCTGTATCGATGCCTCTCGCCAGCCCTGAAACAACAACGTCCTCCCCCGGACGGGGGAGCTAGAGGGGGAGACTGCAGCGGCGACCAAGTCGTCCTACGACGCCCGGAGCTAAAACGCAAAAACGCTGAAACGCTGAAACGCTCGCGCAAATAAATGGCGGAGAGGACAGGATTCGAACCTGCGGTGAATTTGCACCCACACACGCTTTCCAAGCGTGCCCTTTAAACCACTCAGGCACCTCTCCGCGGCAGCGCTCACAACCGGTAAACCGGTGTTGCACTTATATCGGTGTTAGAAGGCGGCGAACCAACCCCGATAGTTATATGGCGGAGAGAGCGGGATTCGAACCCGCGATACGCGGATGCGTATACCGGTTTTCGAGACCGGCGCCTTCAGCCACTCAGCCATCTCTCCGAACTCATCAACTATAACAATCGAACCAGCCGTTTCGGTGGCTCTTTTTCGCGGGAATCTTGCGAATATTTGTTACGTAATCGCAACTACACGTGTGTGGATATGTTGACTTGGAAGAATTCGGAACACTACGATTAAACCTACTGTCGACCAATACCAATTCCTATTCGAACAATCTCACAAAACCTAACGCCGAATCCAGTGAATCTAATTCACAGGAACCGGAATATTTTGTACTCCGATACTTCATCTGCCCTCTCAAAGACGGTCAGTAAATGACCACCGCTGGAATAATTCTCGCTGCTGGCAAAGGCACGCGAATGAAGTCGAACACCCCAAAGCAACTCCACAAAGTCGCCGGTGTCGCCCTTGTAGGCCACGTTGTACGCATCATGCGGATAGCCGGAATCGAAGATATTAGCGTCGTCGTTTCACCCGATCTGGCAGAAAACGCCGAACTGAAATCGGCACTGCTGCCAAGGGTAAATATCACTGTCCAAACCGAGCAACGTGGCACTGCCGACGCACTCAATTCGGCCCGGCAGGCAGTTGCTGGAGCCGATTCGATCCTTGTCGCACCTGCCGACATGATCCTCGTATCTGACGAAACCGTTCGAAAAATTATCGAAACTCACAACTCCTCAAACGCTCTGGCAACTGTGCTAGGGGTCAACGTTGAAGATGCCTCAGGACTCGGCAGGATCGGCGTCGATTCATCAGGTAACCCGACATCGATTCTCGAAGACCACGAAGCCGATGAAGAGCTACTAAAAAGCAAGCTGATCAACTCCGCCTGGTACTGCTTCGATAACAAGTGGATCTGGGACGAACTCGACGCTATCCAACCCGCCGACACCGGCGAGGTTTACCTGCCAAGGGTTATCGATAGTGCTGCGTCCGAGGGCCGTTCAAGAGTGGTTATTTCTAGCGATCCGGAAACCGGGCTGGGCATTAACGACCGTATCCAGCTCGCGAACGTAGAACGAATCATGCGCCAACGCATCAACGAAGCCCACATGGTCAGCGGTGTGACGATCCAAGATCCCGCCACAACCTATATCGATATAGACGTCGAGATTGGTTCCGACACCACGATCGGAGCTGGAACTCATATTGGTACGAGATCCACCGTCGGATCAAATGTAACGATCGGATCGAACACCCAGATCATTTCGAGCAAAATCGGCGACAACGCGATTATCGACGGCTCACGCATTGTCGATTCCGTTGTCGGCGAAGGAGCCCAGGTAGGCGCCAACGCGTTAATCCGCGGCGGCACCGAGCTTATGCCAGGTTCAAAAGTGGGAAACCTTGCCGAAATCAAGAATTCAAAAATAGGCTCTGGATCCAAAGTTTCACACTTCAGCTATGTCGGCGATGCGACAGTTGGAAAAAACGTAAACATCGGCGCGGGAACCATAACCTGCAATTACGATGGAAAAGACAAGCATCGAACGGTGATTGAAGACGATGCACTAATCGGCTCAAGCACCATGCTGATAGCCCCTGTAACCATCGGTACAGCTGCCCGAACTGGAGCCGGTTCTGTAGTAAGAATCGATGTCATGGCAGGTGACACAGTAGCCGGTGTGCCCGCGAAATCTATAAAATCAAAGTGATTGCACTATGTCTCGCGCAACTTATGGGACAGAAATCATAGGGAATGACTAGAAATACAGAAGACCCCGATAGTACGGGGCAACCTCCGGATACGAACCGGCAGGAACGGTTATCGCCAGGTGTTCAAACGCACCTGATCGAACAAGTTAGCTCCGCCCGGCACACAATAGCCATGTTCGAGGTGAACTCCTAATGTCACCCGAACTGCTTTCGCTGCTTGCACTGATTATCTCAGGCAGCATTTTTTTCCTGACCGCTCTGGCGATCTCGTCCTTGGGAACGCGTATCAACCCGCTGGCGTCCATCGCTCGCATTACAGCAACGAACGGGAACGGCAACAACGGCGATCACGACCACGGATTCTCTGGCCGACTCACCGCCGAATCAAGCCTCATAGGTAGAAGCCTGCAGGCAGCGGCGCTAATGGCAGCCGCACTTGCCGCATTTGCCATATTTGAAGCCGACCAAGGCATCGCTGGCTCGGGTTACGGAGTGGCACTCAGTGGAGTTATTACCGCTGCCGGCGCGATCGTAGTCCAGCTGATCGCATCTGGACTGTCGGGATACCAGCGAAACTGGGCCCGAACCATAAGTCGGCCAACTGGAACATTGCTCCGCTGGGCAAGCATCACGCCCGGCATATCGCACATAGTCGACTTCTCTCTATCGAGGGGCCGAGGTGACGACGCTCTGGGAGAAGATGTTTCAGCAGCACTTCAGGAAAGCCTCGATTTTCTAGAAGAATCGGTGATTCCCGCCGACCAAAACGAACTCAGAATGATTCGCGGAATTCTGCGAATGGACACCGTGAAGGTTCGCGAAATCATGGTGCCGCGAGTCGATATGAACACCGCACCTGCGAAAGCGAGCATTGGTGCACTTGCCGACCTCATGTCGGTCGGTGGCCACAGTAAGATCCCCGTATACGGAGATTCAGTCGATTCGATCGTAGGCGTAGTTTTCGCTCGTGACGTACTGGCTGCTCTCGACAACGGAAAAGACCCCGATGAACCCGTCCATGATCTGGCACGCCCAGCGCTAAATGTTCCGGAATCGCAAAGTCTGGAACGACTGCTAAGGCAGCTTCAGGAGCACCGAACAGGTTTGGCAATTGTTGTCGACGAGTACGGTGGGGTGGCAGGTCTGGTGACAGTTACCGACCTTATTGAAGAGATTGTGGGCGAGCTCATCGACGAGTTCGATGTTGATGGCCCTGAAATCGAAGAGATCGGATTGAACGAGATGTTTGCCGACGCCGGTGCTTCTATCGACACAATGAATCAAACACTCGGTACATCAGTCGTTCCAGATGGCTTCGACACCATTGGAGGATTGGTACTCCGTGAGTTAGGGAAAATGCCTTCACCAGGCGACAGGGTTTCCGTTGAAGGCGTGTTAATTACCGTTCAAACGGTAATTGGACGACGTATTCGCCAGGTAAAGGTAGAACGCGTCGAGTTAGAAACTTCCGACATCGACTAGGAACAACGGCGTTGAATGCAATGGCTGCCTGCCATTGCGAGGAGCCTCGACGTGGCAATCAGCGGTCGAGCCGGAATGACCTTTCGATTTAGGACGAATCATGGCTCAACGAACCACCAAAGTCGATGATTCCTCTCGTGGGTATAGCTCTGAACTAATCGCAGTAGGTGGATGCTCGTGATTGCCACGGCGTCGGACACCTCGTAATGATAGGCAGTCGGCACCTCTTCTCTGGGGATCGCGCCGTCCGCACTCACGACAGCTCGTAGATCACCACAGGGACGCCTTCGATACCATCAGGCATCTCACACGCCAGAGTCCAGCCGTGCGCCTCGTAGAAGCGTCTTGCGCCAGTATTACCGGCTATCACACCAAGCGCGACACGCCCGAATCCTTGTTCCCTTATGAACTCGAGTGCGCCGCCCATCAGTAACGACCCGACGCCGTGGCCGGTTATATCCGGTTCAACATGCATTCCGGTGAGCTGAGCATCGAACTCGGCAGAGTTGGCGGGTGCCACTCGCACTGATCCAACAATCTCGCCGTCGATAAGCGCAACGAACGTCTTATCGTCGGCCCCCGGTGCGGCAAGCGTTTTCTGCCAGCGAGAGCGGTACTTATCAAGATCGCGGGAACTCACCCAGTCGTCCGACGCAAACGGTGCGAACGAAACAGTGTGACTTCGAAAGATCAGCCGCGCGACAGATTCATAGTCGCCGGGAGCAGCTGTTCGGATAATCGGTAATTTTTTAGACATCGCATTGATGAATCTAGCAGGGAAGCAGCCGTGAGGTGCGTAAGTAAGTTAAAGAAAGACGCCCCGGCAAAACCGGGGCGTCTAATGAATCAAAAGGATTCAGATGGCGTTAGCCACCAATCTTGTCAACAAGCATGAATGCCGAAGCACCACGGTTGCCTTGATCACCAGCTGCAGTAACTGTAATTACTTCACCTGCTGGGAAGCCAGTTCCTCCAACTTCAGTCTGAATTTCAATGTCAGCAGTGACAATGAAGCCACCGTGGTCATTTGCAACAGCATCACCGAGTAGGAAGTCAAACTTACCTGGCTTGGCGGAAACTGAGATGAGTTCACCAGCACTGAAACCACCACCAATTACGGTGATAGATGCTGAACCGGCTGTGATTTCGGCTGCACCGGTCGAAGGACCGCTAGCATCGAACACAACAATTCCGGCGATCAGAGTCGTGCCATCGGAACCGTCAGCGCCAGCGGCACCGTCGGAACCATCAGCACCGGCTGCGCCAGTTGCACCAGAGTTACCTGGGTTACCAGGAGCACCAGCGTCACCGTCGTCACCAGAAACACCGGACTCACCCGGGTTACCTGGTGTACCTGGGTTTCCGGGGTTACCAGGTACACCAGGTACACCAGGTGCACCAGGGGCGCCAGTAGCACCTACCGGACCGCGCTCACCCTGACAAGCAATAGCTGCCATAAGGGCGAACATCGTACCAATCAATAGGAAAGCCTTTAGCTTTCCGCGGAGCAGTCCTGTCATTGGGCCCCGTCCTCCAGTCTTAATATTATGAATACCGTGCCGAACGCAGCGGTTAACTCATCACGAATTTACACGCAACGAGCGTAACTCGTACGCATTACGCGCGAATTACAGCCGCTACAAGTGGCGAGCCGTTGGTCATGTTATTCGGGCAATTTCTCCACTGTCAAGCAATTGAGACTGGGCTTATGAGGCGTTTTGCTGCATAGTCGGCTCAGTTCATGCGCTGGTAACCGTTACCGGATAGGCGGGCTCATTTATCAAAAAGCAACTTTCTTACCTTCTATATAGGCACGAAAATCGTGTGTAGATATTAGCCACGCCGTGATATCCTTCCTACGTTGCGAGAGCACAAGAACAAAAACGAAGTAAACGAAAAAGCACAAATTACAGAATCCCATTATTTGGAACACCGGCGAAATGCCGGGTATTTGCAACTCGGAGAGCACTCAACTTGGATCAGTCAGAACGAAGCGCGGTTATTGAGGAATACCGGACACACGAAGGCGACAGTGGTTCGTCGGAAGTCCAGATTGCGCTACTGACAGCTCGGATTACCGAGCTAACGGAACACCTGCGCGAGCACAAACACGACCACAGCAGCCGACGTGGCTTGCTGAAAATGGTTGGTCAGCGCCGACGTCTCCTTAACTACCTTAATAGTGAAGACGTAAATCGATACCGTGAGATCATCAGCAAGCTCGGCCTCCGTAAGTAAGTAAACGCCCCCCAGAGCATTTATTGGGGGACGTTCCGTTTGCCTGGGTATCGCTGGATTATTGAATAATTCGGCGTAGTTCGGAAAGTTAACTATCCGCATTCCCGCGCAAGCGCACAGGTGCCAGAATCCACTCGCAACAGTTGGCACCGGGCATCCGCCCCTGTGAGATTCGTGCGTTATAAAGAAAAAGAATAGAAAATGATTAACAAATTTGAGATGGAAATCGGCGGACGAGTCCTTGCTTTCGAGCATGGCAGAGTAGCCGCCCAGGCCGGTGGAGCAATTACAGTCCAGTACGGCGACACCATGCTCCTGGCAACAGCGACCGCTTCCAAGAAGCCCCGCGCCGGAGCCGACTTCCTGCCAATGACAGTAGACGTAGCCGAAAAGGCATACGCTGCCGGCAAGCTACCAGGTGGCTTCTTTAAAAGGGAAGGCCGACCCGCCACCGATGCTATTTTGGCTGCCAGAATGATCGATCGACCTATTCGGCCGTTATTTTCGAAGACCATTCATAACGAAATCCAGATCATCGTTACGATCCTCTCAACCGACAGGGTCAACCCCTACCCGGCCATGGGCATCATCGGTGCGTCTACTGCACTCGCCATTTCGGACATTGCATTCAATGACCCGATCGGTGCCTGCGTAATTGGTCTCATCGAAGGCGAACTCGTAGTGAACCCCACTTACGAAGAGCTACAGACAAGTGATCTCGAACTGCTGGTTGCCGGTACTGGTACCGCCACAATGATGGTCGAGTCTGGCGGAAACTTTGTTTCTGAGACAATTCTTCTTGACGCCCTTGAGCTCGCTCAAGAGGTCAACGGCGCTATCGTCGAACAGATCGACGAAATCGTAGCGAAAGTCGGAAAGAAGAAGTGGGAAGCTCCTGCAGTATCTAAAGAAGAAATCGCTGCCGATAAAGCCACTCGCTCAGAGGTTGGCGAAGAGTTCCTTAAGGTTCTCAAGTCACCCGGCGACAAGGCAGAGCGCCAGGGCCGTATGGACGACGTGATGGACGGCACGATCGAAAAGCTTTCTGCCGATCACGACCCAATGCACGTAAAGTCGAGCCTCTACGCCCTCGAAACAGAGGCCGTACGAAGCACGATTCTCGAAGACGGCACACGACCCGACGGACGAAAACTCGACGAGCTCCGCTCGTTGCACTCGGAAGTCGGCTACCTGCCACGTGTTCACGGTTCAGGAATATTCACTCGTGGCGAAACCCAGATCATGGGCGTACTAACGCTCGCGTCTGCCGGTGAACGCCAGCGACTCGACACTTACGCTCTCGAAACCGAGAAGCACTTCATTCACCACTACAACTTCCCTCCTTACTCGGTTGGTGAAGCTGGACGATTCGGTTTCACCGGTCGTCGTGAAATTGGTCACGGTGCATTGGCAGAACGTGCACTGGCACCGGTAGTACCGAGCCAGGCCGACTTCCCGTACACCATCCGGCTCGTATCCGAAGCACTCGCTTCGAACGGTTCGACTTCGATGGCCAGTGTATGTGCAGGATCCCTCGCAATGATGGACGGTGGTGTGCCGATTTCAGCACCCGTAGCCGGTATCGCAATGGGACTGATCACAGACGAGAGCGACAAGAGCAAGTACGCAATTCTTACCGACATCCAGGGTGCGGAAGACCACTCGGGTGACATGGACTTCAAGGTTGCAGGTACACGTGAAGGTGTTACCGCACTGCAGATGGACATTAAGGTAAAGGGAATCACATTCGAGATCATGGCCAAGGCTCTTGAGCAGGCTCGAATTGCTCGATTGCAGATTCTCGACAATATGGAAGCAACAATCTCGGCAACCCGAGATGATCTCAGCGAGTACGCACCTCGAATGCTCTCGCTCAAGATTCCTACCGACAAGATCGGTGCAATCATCGGTCCTGGTGGATCGGTAATTCGTGGAATGATCGACGAATTCGGTGTAACGATCGACGTTCAAGACGACGGCACAGTCGTCGTTGGTTCGCCTGACCGTGAGAACGCCGAGAAGGCCGAAGCAGCAATCAATGCCCTTACTAAGGATGTTGAAGTTGGTGACAAGTACACCGGCCGAGTTGTTCGCATCATGCCTTTCGGAGCATTCGTTCAGATTCTGCCAGGTAAAGACGGAATGGTTCACATTTCCGAACTTGCCCAGCACCGAGTTCCAGACGTCGAATCGGTTGTCAGCATTGGCGATCAGCTCGAAGTAATGGTTATCAACATCGACGGCATGGGCCGAATCGATCTGTCACACCGTGCGCTGCTCGAAGAGAGCAACGAAGGCGGCAACGGCGGATCTGACTCTGACGGTGGCGAACAACGAGAATCCCGTGACCGGGGCGACCGTGGTGGTGACCGAGGCGGCGATCGTGGTGGCGACCGGGGTCCTCGTGGCCGGGGCGGCGACCGAGGCGGCCGGGGCGGCGACCGAGGCGGTCGCGGCGGCGACCGAGGCGGTCGCGGCGGTGACCGAGGCGGCGATCGAGGACCACGCTCAGACCGACCCGAGCGCTCAGAACGTTCCGACCGTTCAGGTGGCGATGACGAAGGCCAGCGAGAACGTGGCCCCCGACGTCCTGCCGGTGGTTATGATGGTGGCAGCCGACGATAGGATCCGCCCCGTCGCCGCTAAGCTTTCTAAGTAACGCAAAATAAAGAAAACAAACGATACGATGTCACCGGATATAACAGTTGCAGTAAACGGCGCGCTAGGGAGGATGGGTTCAACCGTCCTCTCGGCTGCTGCCGCTGAAGAAGGCGTAACGCCTGTTGGCGGTGCGGATATTGCCGCAACGTCAGACTCTGTAACCATTTTCGGTACATCGGTGTCGGTTGTTTTGGCCCCGAGCCTTAGCGACTTTTTCCAAACCGTGAAACCCGATGTTGTAGTCGATTTCACGAATGGCGAGGCAGCCAAGCAGGCAATCATTACCTGCATCAACGCCGGCGTGCGAGTCGTTTCTGGCTCCACCGGATTATCGCCAGAAGATCTTGAAGAGATAAGGCAACTCGCAAATGAGAAAAGGGTCGGCGTCATTTCGGCGTCCAACTTCGCTCTTGGTGCCGTGGTTCTTATGCATCTCGCTGGAATCGCTTCCAAGTATTTCGACTATGCCGACCTTCTTGAGAGCCATCATGAAATGAAAGTCGATGCTCCTTCGGGTACCGCACTTTCAATCGCAGAGGCGATGATCGAAGGGCGTGGATCGTCTTTTGAACAGAACGTTGCAGATTTGCAGACCCTCGATGGCACCCGCGGCGGTAGCTTCCAGGGCATCAACGTTCACAGCGCAAGAATGCCAGGCAGAGTCGCACGACATGAAGTTGTGTTCGGCGCACTTGGTCAAACGCTGACCATGATCCACGATTCGATCGACCGTGATAGCTTCATGCCGGGCGTAATACTCGGTGTGAAACACGTCGTTGATCAACAGGAACTCGTGGTCGGTCTCGCGAGCGTACTCGGCCTCGGTAAGTCGAAGCCGTAGCCAACGTGCCTGCCCGAAAATAATCACGGGTTACGGAACGTTGGCACCTCCCAAATATTCTTTAATGAGTGTTTAATTACGTAGGGTCGTTTTGCGCGCCAGAACAAATCGCATCGACTCCCGAGTACGTCGAGATAAAGAAATGAACAGCAACGAAATAAATATTGCAATTGTCGGAGCCACCGGAGCGGCCGGAGGAACGGCGCTCGCACTCCTCCTGGAACGTAATCACCCTGCCGACAAGATCACCCTGATGGCATCGGAACGTTCAGCGGGGCGTAAGCTCCAATACGGCGATGTCGAGCTAACCGTCATCCATGCGAAGGAAGAAGCCTTTGATGGAATCGACGTTGCTCTATTTGCCGCTGGTGGAATGGTAAGCAGGCGTTTGGCCCACAAAGCAGTTGAACGCGGTGCGTTCGTGATCGACAAAGGTTCGATATTTCGAATGGACCCAACAATTCCGCTCGTCGTACCTGAAGTCAATGGCGATGACATCGATTGGCATCCTGGTATCGTATCGACCCCAAATTGCACCAGCACACCGTTAGTCATGGTTCTTGATGCCCTACGTAAACTCTCGGCAATCACAGCTGTCACAGTCGCCACATACCAGTCGGTGACAGGCACGGGTGTCGCTGCAAACGAAGAGCTTCTAGAGCAGGCCCGTACGGTTTTGGCGGGCGGAAAAGCTGAACCCAATGTTTACCCGCACGAAATAGCGTTCAACGTGTTGCCTCACGTTGATGACTTCCTTGAGGATGGCTACACGAAGGAAGAACAGAAAATGCTCAAAGAATCGCGCAAAATACTGCACGATGAGAACCTACTCGTTTCAGCCACCTGCGTGCGAGTTCCGGTGGAAATTTCACACAGCGAATCGGTACAGATTGAGTTCGAGTCGAGCATAAGCGTCGCAGATGCAAAACGTGTTCTAGATGAATATGACGGGGTGATGGTTGTAGACGATCCCAGCAGGAATGAATACCCTATGCCACTCAGTGCAGCAGGTAGGGATGAAGTACTGGTTGGGCGTATTCGTAAAGACATAGCGCACAAAAATGGTCTTGTACTCTGGCTGGCGTGTGACAACCTGCGAAAAGGTGCCGCACTAAACGCACTTCAAATAATGGACGAAGCGCTGCGCCGTGACGCATTCAAACCTGCGGCGCAACGATAATTACTAAATAAACCGACAACAATTACGTACCACCGGCGAGAGGTCGGTCACTTATGGCAGAACTTGGGCGACTCCTAACAGCAATGGTCACTCCCTTCACTGAAGACGGTGAAGTCGATTACCCGCGGGCACGAGAGCTGGCGGTGGCACTATTGAAGTCGGGTTCAGACGGTCTTGTGATCGGTGGCACCACCGGTGAAGCTCCATCGATGAGCGACGAAGAGCTTGTTCAGCTGTTTTCAGAGGTGAAACAGGCCATCGGTGACGACGGTACGGTGATTGCTGGTACAACCAATAACAACACCCGAAGCTCGATCGCTCTGTCCCGAGAGGCCGAAAAAGCTGGTGTCGACGCAATATTGTTGACTGTCCCGGCCTACAACAAGCCCACTATGGGTGGTTTGTATCAGCACTTCACGGCAATCGCCGATGCTGTTTCGATACCCGGAATTCTCTACAACGTCCCGTCACGCACGGCATTGAACATGGATGCAGCGACCACTCTGCGGCTTGCTGAAGTGCCCAACATTGTCGGCGTAAAAGAGGCATCGAGCGATCCCGACCAGATTGCTTACGTCATCAAGGGTTCTCCAGAAGGCTTCAATGTGTGGAGCGGGAACGACAACGAGATATTAGCGACGATGGCCACAGGCGGCTATGGAATCGTAAGTGTCGCCGGAAACATCATCAGCGGCCAGATCCAGAAGATGATCGGACTGCTGCTGGAAGGCGATGTCGAGGCAGCGGCAGCTGAACACCTGCGCTTACTCCCGATTTTCAATGCTCTGTTCTTCATCACGAACCCAATACCTGTTCGATACGCAATGAACAGGTCGGGCTTCAATGTTGGCCCTGCACGGCTACCGATGGTTCCTGATGCAGGCGAATTGGCTGCATTCAGTGAGAAATTCGACCCGATAATGGATCAATATTCCATCGATCTGGCCTAGCTGCACCCCCTCGCCACTGTCTCATTCATGACACAGAAGCATCCGCTGCGTGAGTAAAACTCACCGATTCTGCACGTAAATTCCTAAGCGTCCATTGCTGGATTATGGCAATCTGACGCGGGTGCAATCACTTGTTTGGCTAAAGAAGGTTCGTCTAGTTGGTTGATGATCGCAAAAGTATCGTAATAATCGGTGGAGGAAGTGGTTCCTCTGCTGCATTGCGCGGTCTGAAAACGCACAACGTCGACCTGACCGCAGTTGTCACCATGTTCGACAGCGGTGGAAGCACTGGGATACTGCGTGAAGAATTTGGCTACCCACCACTCGGTGATATACGCCAGTGCCTGGTGGCTCTAAGCCCGCGCTGTAACGAACAGGTTAAAGCTCTCAACAGTGCACTCGATTTTAGATTCGATTCAGAATCCAGCCTGCAAGGGCACAGTGTAGGTAATTTGGTTCTGGCAGCTCTAACGACTGTTTATCACGGTGTTCAGGGCGCTATCGACGAACTATCTCGAATGATGCAGCTTCAGGGTCAGGTAGTGCCAGTAACCCTTGACGAGGCGCACCTATGTGCCCGGTTGGTAGATGGCGAAGTTATTCGCACGGAATCAGCAATTGATCTTCGAGGCGATAACGGGCCTGGTATCAGTGAAGTGTTTCTCGACGCTAAAGTTAGTGTGAACCCTCGAGCTCTCGAAGCCATCGAAAAGGCTGACGCAATTCTTCTGGGACCCGGTGATTTATATACCAGCGTGATTCCAAACCTGCTCGTCAAAGAAGTTAGCGACGCGATTCGGGATACGAAATC
>Ga0115002_10000637_pt1 | contig 49032 bp, 41 predicted proteins | sample ArcticOcean_MG_C_8_FD_89576 | JGI IMG/M metagenome (GOLD analysis project Ga0115002, IMG submission 89576) | Marine microbial communities from western Arctic Ocean - ArcticOcean_MG_CB11_86 | ecosystem: Environmental > Aquatic > Marine > Oceanic | place: Arctic Ocean: Canada Basin | collected... | reverse complement strand
TCACGAGGAAAATGTTGTATAAGAGATATTCGCTTTCATAGATCATCAATCCATCCAACCTCTATGGTTACACCTTCTCCCGTCTATAATCACCAGATCCAATTTTGAAGGCGCCTTCAAATCAACTGTTATCATGGGGTTCCTCCGACCCAACGAGGTATCAGTTTGCAATATACAACAGATCCAGTATAGGACAAATGATCCATGCCTGGTTATCCAAAATAGGGTAACCCCCCGTCTTATCCGTATACACTTACAATACCGGATATCATATCGTAGGATACCCAGCCAAGGAGGTCTCATGAAGCCTCTATTGATCAGCAAAGTGATGCGCATACCCCGCAGTTTGATGAGGGGCGTCTTCATTGTTCCAATAATGATTTGTCTGATTGCATGGCCATGTTGGGCACAGGAAGGTAGGGCAACCCCATCCAAAACCACATTCATTAATGTTTCGCCCTTATATTATTTGGCCAGCGGCGCCTACGCTGGTCTGGCTGTTCGGCCCACCTGGTATGCCATGATAGAAAAAGCCAGTGGGGGGAAGTCTACATATTCTACGCTGTATGTCACGCCCAAAGCTGGTTACCGGTGGTTTCCGTTCAACCGAACCATGGCTATGAATTTTGGAATCGATTTTAATTTAATCACCTGGGACAGAGGACGCCAGACCTTGGGCGGTACGCAGTACAGCGGCAAACGCCTGGTTGGGCTTCCGAATATCGTTGTCGGAGCCAAGTTCTAGGAAAACGGCTGCAAGGGGCCATAAGCATACAAATCCTTATACAAATAGGTCTTGATGAGCAACGGCGGAAGTCATCAGAAAAATAGCCGGATCTTTCCGTGACTTACATACCACCTCTTTTGGTTCCGTAGTTCAGCACAGTTCAAATATTTAGCCCAAAGTTTATAGTTGAAATAACTGATCAGAACGGGCAGGGACTAAAATTTGTTATAATTGCATAAGCCACTTTACAATTGACCCGCTCAGGAAGTATACTCCGTATCCGAACGTGTACGATATCAGAAAAAACAGACCTGATTCGGATTTTAACGGAGGCATATCATGAGTAATTCCCCCTTTTCATATTGTCTTAACACCAGTACCATCCGCAGCAAAGGCGTGTCTGTGATGGAATATATCGATATCGCAGCGGATGCGGGTTATGATGGTATTGAGCCGTGGGTGGAAGAAATCGACCTATGGGTGGACGGCGGCGGCACGCTCGGCCAACTACGAGAGCGGGCTGAAGAACGTGGCATTCAGATCGTGAACCTGATCGCCTTTTTTGAATGGGCGGTTCCCGAATTTGATCGCCGTACAAAAGGCCTGGAAGAAGCGCGCCGTTGTTTTGAGATGGCCGATATATTGGGGTGCGACCTTGTAGCGACGGCCCCGACAGGTATTCACGATCGTGTGGTGGACCTCTTACCTGTCGCGCAGAGATTTGCCGCCTTAACGGAGGCCGTGTCGGACTTTTCAGCAGGCCCGTTGCTGGAATTCTGGGGCGTAGCCCAAACGCTCGGGACAACGGGGGAAGCCGTTCTGGTGGCGGCCGAAAGCGGTGTGCCGAATGTCAAGCTGTTGGCTGATATTTTTCATATGTATAAAGGCAGCGGGCATCATATGGGATTTGAACATTTCGGTCCTGGTTGCCTTGGTCTGGTGCATGTCAATGATTACGCGACCCAACCGGCACGAGACACGATCACAGATGCAGACCGGGTGTATCCCGGTGATGGCGTGGCCCCTTGGGCGCAGATCGTGACGTATTTGAAGCAATTAAATTATCACGGAATGCTGTCGTTGGAACTGTTCAATCCGAGCTATTGGGCAGTGGGACCTGCCGTAACGGCGCAAAAAGGATTAGCCAGGCTCCGAGCCTGCGTCGAGGGCTGAGCGCATTTTACTTCATAATTGCTGATCCCTGCGGGCTCCAGCGCGTGCTACGCAGTGCAACAATCATCATTCATAACTTAATCCGTCATTGGAAAGGCAAATACTCATGATCAACATCGGTGTGGTAGGCAGCGGGGGCATTATTGCAAAACATATCGGTCATCTGGCAGATCGAACGGATGCCCGGATTGTGGCGTTATGCGATGTGAATCCGGAAATGATACAGGCACGACAAGAGGCTTTCTTTGAAGATAGACAGGTGAACGGATATGCTACGCCTGAAGAGATGTATGCAAACGAACAACTGGATGCGGTCATTATTACCACGCCGCATACGCTGCATTACGGTCAGGCGGTTCAGGCGTTGGAAGCAGGCTGCCATGTGTTTCTTGAAAAACCGATGACGACGTCTTCGAAAGATGCCATCCAACTGGCTGCCAAAGCGGAAGAGCGGGAGAAAGTTGTGGCTGTGGGCTATAATACGGCGAGCAAACCCACATTCCAATATCTACGGGAACAAATACGCAACCAGACCTGGGGATCGCTCGAGATGGTAAGCGGCTTTCTGTCACAGAACTGGATGACCTTGACCACCGGTCTGTGGCGTCAGGACCCGGCCCTGTCCGGCGGTGGTCAGGCCTATGACAGCGGGGCCCACATTTTAAACAGCCTTTTATGGAGTGTAGAGTCGGAACCAGAAACTGTGTTTGCATTCACGGACAACAAATCGTGTGCGGTTGACATCAACAGCGTAATGAGCATCCGGTTTGCAAATGGCGTGCTGGGCAATATCACCATCAGCGGTAACTGCGCGGCGGACGGAAGGCATATGGCGTTTATATTCGAGAAAGCCCTGGTCGAAATCGACGGTTGGGGTGGCGATTGGATAAAAGTTCATGCAAACGGCAAAGCTGAAGAACCGGAGATCGACATCCCTGAAGTATTTCCCATAAACAATTTTGTAGAGGCCGTTCAGGGGAAAGCACAGGTCGCAGCCAGTACGAAAAATGGTATCAATCACAGCCTGTTGATGGACGGTATTTATGCATCCGCTCAGTCTGGACTGCCCGTTCATCCTGCCGAACTTCAAGGCTGATTGTCTGAAAAGATCAGTCGTGCGTTTACCCGGCAACTTTTAAAAGGTCCCGCCACCTTATAGTGCGGGGTGTTTTCAATGGCGATGACTCCACTTTTATTATCAGAAATCCAATCTACGCCATCTGAAGTGAGATCACCTCCAGCCTGTGTCCCCCGGATTTATCGGGTGGCATGGGTTTGGCACTGAAGTACATTTGAGCCGAATTAGGGCTGTTTTTAAAATAATTAAAAAAATAGTTCACTATTTTGTTCAATGAACATATATATTATAGCACAGGTGAGGAGCTCGTCTGTAACGGAGTACACTGACCCACTGTAGACTTCTTCGAAATCTCAATACTTATTCTTCATAGCATTATCTCTTCTACGCCAAACCGTGCCTATTTAATATAACGTTCATTACGCTTCGCGTGGCTTTGAAATGTCTCTTTATCTCTCGCATATCAGGAGATGAGAGCATAAGAAGGATACGCCCAATATCTCCGGTCTCTACATTCACCGTACATCGTGCGTCCCCGTTGAGACCTTATGCATGCCGCAGCTTCTACTATCACAATCCATGAAAATATAGACCTATTCGATCCATTATCCAGAAATACACACGCGGAGAAAATCCGTCAAGCCAGTAGATATCTATTCCGACAAGGCAGATTTTTTGTATTATCCCGAATCATCACCAAAGCAAACAGGAAACGTTCTTAGGAGGACAGCAAACTTATTCGTTCGCGTCTGATTCAGGTTAAGACGTGATGCGTTGTATCATTGATTTGAGGTTATTTACCGAAGAGGATGTCATAAGATGCATATTTTAGAACTAAAAACCAACACCTTACCCGAACTCCATAAAATCGCACAGGAACTGAAAATAGAAAATGCGACGGGGCTTCGGAAGCAGGACCTAATATTCAGTATTCTACAGGCTCAGATTGCGCGGGATGGTGTTATTTTCGGGGAGGGTGTTCTGGAAGTACTGCCGGATGATCGGTGGGGATTTCTGAGGTCACCGGGTTATAGTTATCTGAATAGTCCGGATGATATTTATGTGGCGTCCTCTCAGGTTAAACGCTTTGATCTACGAACAGGAGATACGGTGTCAGGCCAGGTTCGCCCGCCTAAAAATGGAGAACGTCATTTTGCATTGCTGAAGGTGGACTCCGTTAATTACGGGAATCCAGAGGCGGTAAAAGATCGGCCTCTGTTCGACAACTTGACCCCCATCTATCCCTTGGATAGGCTGAACCTGGCTTTTCAACCCGATAAACTGTCTACACGGGTAATGGATATGCTGGCCCCAATAGGGAAAGGGCAACGCGGTCTGATCGTCTCACCGCCAAAAGCTGGTAAGACGATGCTGCTTCAGGAAATCGCTAACGCCATCACCGCCAACCATCCCGAAGTTATCCTGATGGTGTTGCTGATCGACGAACGGCCTGAAGAAGTGACCGACATGGCGCGCTCAGTCCGTGGTGAAGTGGTCAGTTCAACATTTGATGAGCCGCCTGAACGGCATGTGGCTGTGGCCGATATCGTGTTGGAAAAGGCCAAACGTCTGGTGGAACACGGTAAAGATGTGGTCATTCTGCTAGATAGTATTACCCGGCTTGCCCGGGCCCATAACGCCGTGACGCCACACAGCGGAAAAATCCTCTCCGGGGGTATTGATGCCAATGCCCTCCAAAAACCTCGGCGGTTCTTCGGTGCTGCGCGTAATATCGAAGAAGGCGGGAGCCTGACGATTGTTGCCACGGCGCTTGTTGAGACGGGGAGCCGTATGGATGAAGGGATCTATGAAGAGTTTAAAGGCACCGGTAATATGGAGCTCGAACTCTCCCGGAAGCTTGCTAACCGCTGGGTATTCCCGGCTATAGATTTAAGTATGTCGTCTACAAGAAAATCCGAACTTCTAATGGACCCGGGTGTTCTTGCCAAGGTCATCATCCTGAGAAAATTCCTGGATGGACTGGGCCCCGTGGAGGCGATGGAACTACTGATCGAACGAATCGGGCGGACCAAATCCAATGAGGCGTTTTTGAAGTCGATGAATAGTTGATGCGGAGCCGCGTCAGGGCATAGAGGCGTCGGTGGGCAGCTGTCCTTTGGCTGCAATAAATTGTGCCATAAATGCCCGATCAAAGACGCCGCCTTCTCCCAGAATACCATTGTCCAGTTCCAACACACGACGGCCCCGGCGAAAAATTTGGATATGATAGGGCCGTGCCTGTATGACGCAATGTACGTAACTGGCAAAACTCTCAGCGAAATATTGATGATGGCCACTGCCGGCAAGCAGGGAAGGGTAGCTCGTTTGTGGCAGACCGGCATATAGCTCTTCTGCTTTTGAAAAGGGAAGTTTGTCTGTTTCAAACCGAGGATAGAAAGGCAGTCTGTAATACGCCACGGCACTGGAGTCGATAGGCATAGCCTGGAAATTGGCAGGCCCCTGCCAACGGCCGGCAAAAAACGGATAGTCCGAGATAGGGCGATCGGATGGCGGTGCGCCATCCCCTAAGAGGTCATGTACCCCATAAGCAAAAGCCAGTTGATGCCCTGTTTTGTGTAGAAGAATGAACTCCGCCGCCCGGGCGGCGGATGTTGTTTTCCGGTACTTCCATCGTAATGGCCAGGCTATCGCCCGGCTCGATCCGAAAGGCGGGCGCAGCTCGACCCGCTACCCGGGCGTTTGCCGTCTGAACGATCGCCTGCTCATCGATAAGTATGAATCCTCGAAAGGATGCGCCTGCTTTCCCCATCCAGGTTGTAAACCCACTGCTTCCCGAGTCGGATACGAAAAAGATACCGACCAGATTATCCTCCAGCATCTCATGAATGTCCCTGGGCCGAGCCTCAACCAATTCGTTTAGTTCTTCCACAAAGGTTGCATCAGGTATACTAAGGTTGTGTCCTATAAGCGCTGAATTGTTCATCCAATGCGTTGTATTTCATCATGAAGTTGGCCACAAAATCGGGTGCTGTAGCGATACGTTCTGTCAGGGATTTCGAGCGCCAGGCGCCGTAGCTTTCGGGGTTGTGGGCTGCATGTCCCCGAGTAGGTTTTCCGGTTCTTCGGGCAGGCAGGATGCTACGAACAGGATCGTTCCGGACAGCACTACCAGGCTAAGGAAGTTCAATAGATTGTGGCGTTTGATATGGAGATCCACGTTGTCTCCTCCGACCTGTGAGCGTGTATGATCTTTGAGAAAATGAAATTTTTGTCGTGTACAATGCGAAAATATATGGATTCGTAATTTACTTTGCAGTGATAAAGATCACTGGGCTACGGTACATGAAAATTATTCTGTAAGAAACATCCCTGCTGAGGGATATTATTATGTGCATTCAGGTAGGCTGCCTATGTGCAACATAACATCATCGCGATGACGGTATTCGGATGATTGCTTTGACAGATTTCGAATCAATTCTTATTTCGTTATTTAGCTAAATAAAAAAATAACAAAGGACAGCTCAATAATATGAATCGAATCTACAAAGCCCTTTCAGATCCGACCAGGCGTAAAATTCTCGAATTATTGCGCCAGAGGGACTTGACGGCAGGCGAACTCGCCGACCACTTCGATCTGGCCCGACCGACTCTGCCGAATCACTTTAACCTGCTCAAGGAAGCCGGTCTGATTCAAGGAGATAAAAACGGCACCACGATCACCTATCGCTTGATTGTTTCTGTACTGGAAGATGCCCTGCTGGCATTGATGAATACATTCGATATCGAACCGGGGAGGACTGTGACGCGGCAAACACGTCTGCATTAAATCTTAAACCCGCGTTATTTATCAGCGGGCTGATTCTGCTGTGTATGGGTATTCTGTCTGGCTGGGCGTGTTTTCAAGTTCCGGCCGATCAGCAGATTCCGGTCTACTGGGGCGTGGATGGTATGCCCGCCCGGTACGGTGCAATTTCGAATGTTTGATGCTTACACGGCTCATTACCGCCGGGCTTGTTGTCCTGATGGCCGTCCTCACTCGCATTGAACCCCGAAAATTAAATATAGAAAAATCCCGAAAGGTGTATGTCATCATATGGATTGCTATGACGGTGTTCTGCTTTGGACTTCATCTCGTCCTGGTCCTATCCGCACTGGGTAGAGATGTGCATGTCAGTGTCCCGGTTCCGGTGGCGGTTGGTGTGCTCTTTTTGACTATCGAAAATTATATGGGGAACGTACGCAGCAACTTTTTTGTGGGCGTTAAAACCCCATGGACGCTGTCGAGCGATCTGTCCTGGAATAAAACCCATCGTTTGGGGGGCTGGTTGTTTGTCCTGCTCGGCCTGCTTATGATTTCGACGGGCTCTATAGGCTATCCGACGCTTTTAAAGACTCTGATTCCCATCAGTATCGTGGGGGTCGTTCTCGTCACCTTTGTCTATTCCTAATCTGGTCTGGAAAAAAGATCCGCAGGAGCAGAACGTGGGTCGGTGATGCAGGCCACCGGTCAGCCGGCTTCCTCCATTTTTGCAGAGTCTGAAACCAGATTTTCCTCTAAACTTGTCAATGCACAGATAGAATTCAAAATCGGGGCAGGTGGCGCGGTAGAAGGCCTGACTCTACTTCAAGGCGGGGCTGAGATATTCGCGCCCAGGCCATAGCATTTTTGTAAAGAATAAATCGAGATTTTAAGTGCCCGATACATTTACCCGAGAGGATTCGAAAACAGATTTTTTATTTCAAGATCTGTATTGGCCCCATCGGAATAGGCCTGACGGAACAGGCTACGGCGTTTGGGCGGCATGGCATCGAGGAGCTCTCGGGGGGGCTCCCACCAGTGGAACCGGCTACCAATGGAGTTGTACTGATTGAAAATGGGGATGCGGTCTACCTGGTCGTTGGTCTAGGGCTGTGCGCTGTGGGTTGTGGCTTCACTGAAAAATATGACCGATCCGGCAGGACAAGTGTAGGTGCTCCATAAAGGGGAATGTGGGTCTTTAATAGAATCGGGTAATTTGTACGCCGCTTTATGGCTCCCGTTGACAAATAGGGTGCCGCCGTCGCCCGCTTCAACCGGGTTTAACTCCCAGACCGCCCTGGTCAGCCCGGAATAGCCCTTGCCCGGAATGTTACGATAGGTGTGGGAATTGCCTGGCAATCGCCACAGGCCATTGCCGTTGTGCGGACCGAACTTGCCCTCCCCTTTGGATCGGTAGAGCAGGAAGCTGGTTTCAAAACGAAAGCCGTAATACGCCTTACTGGCCAATGCAGGATACGCCAGGAACTCATTACAAAAGCCCATCACGACAGGATGATCTACAAGTTTTTCCAATGGCCCGGCCATGGGCGTCCGCATGTGCTCGGGCCAGGATTATGGATCATCCTTGAGGCGATAGCAGAAGGCGCGCATTTCCTCTAATTCAGCCTCGGGAATTAACCCCGGAATCATAAGCCAGCCCTGGGCATCGAAGATAAATTTCTGCTCTTCGGTCAACCCGACGATCGCCTCTTCATCAGCATTGGTGGTGGTCAATTGCCGATTTTCAACCGGCAGGTTCCCCCAATGACTCCAATTGTTATCAAAAATATAGGGTGTCTCACCGGTGGCCATAAAATTGAATCTCCTTTGACGACCATGAAAGGCGGATGAGGTGGATAAAAACAACCGCTATCATCGTCTTTATCTCCTGAAAAGAACAGCAAAGCCCATGGTTTGCTGTTCTTCACCCAAAATTGAGCCCCATAGGTGGATGCGGGGCGTCTTCAATTAATTCGATCCTGCCGGTTCCATTTTATGAAACGGAAAAGACCCTTTAAACGGCCGAGGAGAGGAGACATACCAGACGCCGTCATACATGGGGCAGGTCTGATAATGACAGACGACGTTGCAGCGTTCCATGTCATCGTCCTCTTTGGCACCCTGATGCGGAATATGGCTCAGAAAGACGACGGCATCGCCGGCTTTGGGGTAAATGATGGTATGTTCCTGTTCATTGCACCAGGTCTCAAAGTTGGCGTGGTCAATTTTCGGATACAAGTGAGGTGGCTCCGAAAGATGGCCGTTCTTTATGAATTTGAGATGGCCCTGGCCTGGTTCGTTATCTTGAAAGTAAAAAGTCGTATTGATGCTGCTGGGTTGTATCGCCAACCGGTGTTCAGCTATATTGCGCTTTTCGTTCCAATAGCCGTAAAAATCCATATGCCATTCCTGGAGGTATGGCCCCGGATTAATATGGGCCCGGTAGCTTCGTAACTGGCACTGCTTCCCCATCATCGCATAGAGGATGGGCGCGACGCTCGGATGGCCGACAATCGGGCCATAGGTTTCGGGTTCCCGGTCGAGGAGGGTATCGAACCACATATTACCGACCGTATTCAGCCCTTCCTCCCAGCCCTGTGCTCTGGCGTAGAAAATACGGTCCCGAATTCGACGGGTCTCTTCCGGCGATAACGCGCCTTCTATAAGAAGAAACCCATCCCGTTCGAGTTGATCCAGTTTTTCATTGAGATGTTCCATGATATGGCTCCTTGGTCATCACAAAATTTGCATCCGGCCCCGGCTCATTATCTCCCGATTATGGTAGTGAGGCCCAATAAAAGACAAATCAAGACAAATCCTGCATATGGGTATTCGGTCCGCTTTTGCCAAACCCCGGGTCGATGGCTCGGGCCATCATACGTCGTCGTCGTGCACCAGCCGTGTGGATCAGTCGGTCACTGTAAAAACGCCCCCACCCCTTGTTTCTCCCTCCAGGAAGTTAAGGAGCCAGTTGAAATGGGTCTGATTCCGTTCCGCTGTCGCATTTTGACTACAATTGATGTGTATCGCCCGGCGGCCTCGGTTGAGGGCCCCATGGAAAATTTTGTGGTTCATGAACAGGACGTCACCGGGCTCGTTCTCAATGGGATATCGTCCGAGAATCGCCTCTGGTTTGGTGCCCAACACACCAATGGTCTGTTGCAATTTTCCCCGTTATTCCGTGCAATGGCTCCCCGGAATCACGCTGAGACAGCCGTCCTCAGGTCCTAGTGGGTCGAGATACAGGGCCGCACGCATAGTGAACAAACCATCTGGCGCTACGGCATCGGTATGCCAACCCGATCCGCCTGCATGGATAATACCCTCGGATAGCGTGAAGATAAAGTCTTTGCCAAGCAGTTCCTCAAAAATATCCATAAAACGCGCATCATCCAACAGCGGAAAGAATATTTCGGGATCATAATCAAAAAAGGGCACCACCTGCTGTCGTTTCTTCGAGTATCCCTGCGCATCCTGCACCAGCTCAGGCGTTGCCGCATCTCCTCTTGCCTTGCGCATCGCCCTATCGAAGGCCGTGCTGATGGTCTGCATTTCGTCTTCAGAAAACAGGTGTTTACAGACCAGAAAACCCAGGGCGTGAAAATGATTAACCTGCTCTGGCGTTAATATCGCTCAACCCCTTTTTTTCGCAACGCTTTGTAATAGAGGTCCATATAGGCCGCCGCCGAGGTCTCCCAGGAGAAGTCCTCCTGCATTGCCCTACGCCTCATCGCCTGCCAGATGGCCGGATGATCCCGGTAGGTCTCCAACGCACGATTCACGGTAGATAATAAGGCTTCCGATGTATAGGCGTGAAAAACAAAGCCTGTCCCTTCATCTTCTTTGCTGTTATACCCTCTAACGGTATCTGCCAAGCCCCCTGTTTTCCTCACTATTGGCAGGGTGCCGTACCGTAAACTGTAAAGTTGATTCAGGCCACACGGTTCGTACTGTGAAGGCATCAGAAACATATCTGATCCCGCTTCTATCAGATGGGCCAACTGATTGTCGAACGTTAGTTTCAGGCCGATCTTTTCAGGGTAGACCGCCGCAATCCAGTTGAACAGATCATGGTATCGTGCCTCGCCGGTTCCCAGCACGACGACACGAACATCCTGCTTCAGAATTGGGTCAAGACAGGGCCCCAAAATATCGAACCCTTTCTGCGAGGCCAGGCGGGATACGATGCCGATAACAGGCGTATCCGGTGAGGCATCCAGACCGAAGGCGGATAAAAGCGCCGCTTTGTTTTCTATTTTACCCGATAGGTCGTCGTGGTTATAGGGAAAGGGGATCAACGGATCGGTCGCTGGATTCCAGATGTCGTAGTCAATGCCGTTGACGATGCCGAACAGTTCTTTGCTGCGGGCCTGGAGTACCCCTTCCATGCCGTGATCGAATTCACCCGGTGTTTGAATCTCTCGTGCATAGGTCTTACTGACCGTATTCAGCAGGTCTGCGTAGACCAGGCCCGCTTTCATGAAATTGACCTGATCGAAGTATTCAAAGGGGCTGGTAGGATAGAAATTTTCGTAGCCCACATTAATCAGGTCTATCGTCTCTCGTGGATATCTGCCCTGATACTGGATATTATGGATGGTGTAAAGCGTCGCCGTATGTTCAAAGACGGGGTCATCCTGGTACACCAGATTCAAATACGCAGGAATTAAGGCGGTCTGATAGTCGTTACAGTGGATAATATCTGGTTTCAGGTCAAAGGCTTTAATCACCTCCAGGCAGGCGCGGGAAAAATAGGTGAAACGCGCCGCATTGTCTGAATAATCCTGGCCGGTGGTCAAATCACCGTAGAGATTAGCCCGTTCGAAGAACCAGGCGTGACTGATGAAATATACCCGTATATTGGAATCAGGAAAAGTGCCCTGCCAGACGCCCACCCCTTCAATATAGTACCCGAGAGGGACCTCCATCTGGACTTCGGACGCCAGCTTCCTTAGACCAAAGGCCTGTGTATTAATATGACCATAAAGCGGCATAAGGATATCGACGTGCGCCCCTTGCTGACTCAACGCTTTGGGTAGTGCACTGGCCACATCCGCGAGGCCGCCCGTCTTGGCAAACGGGGCGACTTCGGTACTGATAAAAGCAACACGCAGCGTATCCTGTTCGTGTTGTGGATTATGGATTATGGGTTTATTTTCCATCCAAAGCCCTCACGGCATACTCCGCACGTCGCCCTCAGTGATCACAAAATATCTGGCTGCTCCAATAATCCCCGCGTCATCTCCAAGCTGAGCGGGCAACACTTTGAGGATACTGGCAGACCATTTGTACGCTCTCTTTTCGATCTCATGGCGAATGGGATCAAAAATCAAATCCCCCGCGTTAATCACGCCGCCCCCGATTACGAATATTTCTGGATTCAGTAGATTGGTCAGACTAGCAACGGCCACACCAAGGAGGGTCCCCGCACGATGCATGACCGTCCTGGCGACAGAATCTCCCTCCTGGGCCGCGCGGGACACCATGGCGGACGTAATGTTCTCCGGATTTCCATGGCACATCGTCAGTAGAGCACTCTCCTCACCCGTCTGAAGCGCTTCTCGAGCTTGTCGTGCAATCGCTGGCGCAGACGCATACGCTTCCAGACACCCTGGGGCACCGCAGCCACACTGGGCACCGTTCTCTATAACATTGGTATGGCCGACTTCGCCCCCGGCACCGTTAGAACCGCGCCAGACCTGATTATTCATGATGATCGCACCGCCCACTCCCGTACCCAGTGTAATACAGACAAGGTTTTTATAGCCGGCGCCGCCGCCTACCCAGTGTTCACCAATCGCAGCAGCGTTGGCATCATTTTCAATCGACACGGGTAGATCAAGCCGTTGCTGAAGAAGTGATTTAAGGGGCAGATCCGTCCACCCCGGAACATTGGGAGCGTAAACGATGGTCCCTGTTTCTTCAATAATCAATCCCGGCGTCCCGACCCCCACGCCACGGACCTCCTCACGACCGCATGAGGCCATGGTCTGCCCGATACAGGTCACAATATGATCGATCACCTCATCTGCTGATTTGCTGCCGGAAACCGACAACTTTGCATGATGCGAAATTACGCCACCAGCTCCCACCACCGCACTCCGCACATTTGTACCACCGAGGTCCACCCCGATAACCAAATCATGTGCCATAAAAATACCTCACCTATTGCTCTGTCATTACCCAACGTAAGCGCACGGTGCCCCGTGCGCCCTGCAAATGCTAATTTGTATGCCGTGCGCTAAAAAGCGCCGGGCTAATGGCCATCTGCGCCTTGCTCACCCGCCGTCCTTCAACCCCATCCCCGACATCTCTTCGGGCTTTGAAATGTCCATCAGATCCAGGACGGTCGGTGCCACATCTGCCAGTCTACCACCCGCTCTTAAAACCACATCTTCAGATGCATCATCAACCAGAATAAGCGGAACCGGGTTGGTGGTATGGGCGGTATGGGGATGACCTGTGGCCGGGTCGACCATCTTCTCCGCATTACCATGGTCTGCAGTGACGATTGCTTTACCGCCGACCTGTTGCACCGAGTCAATAATAGCCCCTAACCCCCAGTCCGCAGACTCGATGGCTGTAACGGCTGCTGGAATAGAACCTGTATGCCCCACCATATCCGGGTTGGCGAAATTAATTAAAATAAAATCATAGGCCGCCGTCTGTAAGGCGTGAACCACTTTCCAAGCGAGAGCCGGCGCGCTCATCTCAGGCTGTTCGTCATACGTAGCCACCCACTTGGGTGAAGGAACCATAATACGGTCCTCTCCGTCAAATGGCGTCTCGTTCCCGCCATTGAAAAAGTAGGTAACGTGAGGATATTTTTCCGTTTCGGCGACGCGCAGTTGCCGTTTTCCCGTGTTGCTGATGATCTCACCCAGTATATTCCTTATCGTACCAGGCGGCTGAAAGGCAAAGGGGACATTCAGGGTGCTATCGTAATTCGTCATGGTGGTGACGGCGATATTCGGACGATCGCCCCGATCGAAACCATCAAAATCAGATGCCGTCAACGCCCGGATAATTTCACGGCCCCGGTCGGCACGATAGTTGAACATAAGGACCCCGTCTCCGTCTTTGATCAGACCGACGGGCATATCCTGTACCCTGAGAACAGTAGGCAGCACAAACTCATCAGACTCCCCTCTGTCATAGGCTTTCTGTATGGCCTCTTCAGCAGACCCAGCCAGCTCGCCCACGCCCCGTGTATACGCTTCATAGGCTTTCTGTATTCGTTCCCAGCGATTATCCCGGTCCATCGCGTAATATCGTCCGGTGATCGTAGCAATACGCCCCACACCCAGATCGTACATTGTTTTTTGTAAAGAACGAAGATAATCGGGGGCACTCTTAGGCGGCGTATCCCGGCCATCCAGAATGGGATGTACAAAGACCCGATCCCCTGGCAGGCCAAATTTTTTCGCCAGTTTGAGCAAAGCCAGATAGTGTTTTTCAGCACTGTGAACCAGGCCATCTGACATCAAGCCCATCAGATGCAGCGCGCCGCCTGTATTTTTTAACCGAAATAGAAGATCGGTGAGCACCTCGTTGCTGAAGAATCGCCCGTCGTCAATAGCCTGGTTAATCCGAGTGACCTCCTGTTGCACCACACGGCCGGCCCCCAGGTTGAGATGTCCGACTTCTGAGTTCCCCATAATATCCGGCGGCAACCCGACATCTTCGCCCGACGCATTCAGTTGGGTATGAGGGTACCTCGCCCATAGCCGATCAAAGTTCGGCGCGCGGGCCAGCCTGACGGCATTCGCCTTCGTATGAGGACTGAGTCCCCAACCATCAAGGATAACAAGCACCACCGGTGTCTTCATTATCATATATTCCTCGTTAGCCACCCAATATAGCGGCCTTCATCTAAATCTACAATCTGTCAGCGCCTACACCTGTACGCACACGACGCGCCATGGGCCTGCCCAATATAATCCCAAGATAATATATCTCCAATCCTGCAAAATCAAACTCCAAATAAAAGACGCGGAGCCGAAACCCCGCGTCTTTTAAAACCCTCATTATGTTTCATAATGCTTAAACGCCGTCCCAGAAGGGCGGCCTTCGAGCATTATTCCTGGGGAATCCGAAGCCCCATCAGCCGTTCCTGTTCTCCGCGCCGTACGCGGAACCGGATGGCGTCACCTGCATTAAACTGCCGAACGATGCCAACAAACTCGCGGACGTTGGAGATCTGTTTACCGTTTACCTCACTGATAAGTTCTCCGCGCCGGAGCCCTTTATCCTCGGCGACACTACCGGGTTCTACCCTGGCGATCACCACACCGCTGCCCATTTCATAATATCGGGTCCATTCCCGTGAGATATCCATGACATCAATACCGATGCGGCTGGCCGGGCTCTTTTCCGGCTCTTCTGCTGAGGCCAGTTTGGAAGGGTCATCCGGTAATTCCCCCAGTTCGATCTCAATCGACTGCCGCTTACCGTCCCGGTAGACCTCAAGATCAATCTCGGTACCCGGTGGAAAATCTGCAATGCGATTGCGCAGGTCGTCACTATCTTCGACCCCTATACCATTCAAAGCAACGATCACATCATCCTTCTGAAGATCTGAGTCTGCGGCCGGTCCACCTTCCATAATGTTGGCAACCAGAGAACCTTTAGCATCTTCTAAACCCATTGAGGCCGCCAAATCGATATCAAAATCGCTAATATTTACACCCAGAAAACCTCGGACGATTTTCCCATCTTTAATCAACCGGGTCATGATATTACGGGCCATGTTGGCAGGTACCGCGAAACCAATGCCCTGAAAGCTCCCCGTCCCGGAATAGATGGCCGTATTGATGCCCATCAAATTGCCTTCCAGATCGACCAATGCCCCCCCACTGTTACCCGGGTTGATCGCCGCGTCCGTCTGAATAAAATTCTCGTATGAATTATTCCCCAGGACACCTTCCCGGCCTTTGGCACTGACGATACCCGCCGTTACCGTATGGGTTAAACCGAACGGATTACCGACGGCCATGACCCATTCACCGACGCGAAGCTGCTCCGAATCGCCGAACGACAGCAGAGGCAGATCATCCGAATCTACCTTGATAACCGCCAGGTCGGTACGCGGGTCTGTACCGATGATTTCCGCCTTCAGTTCACGTTCGTCTGATAGGTAGATCGTCAGTTCATCCGCTTTGTCGACCACATGATTGTTTGTCAGAATATATCCGTCCTGGGAGACAATGACGCCCGAGCCAAGGCCGCGATCTGTGCGGGGCTCCTGCCGCCGGGGTGTCGTCCCCCCACCGAAAAACTCCTCGAAGGGATTACGGGCTTGCGGCTCTGAGGCTTGGACTACCCGCTTACTCCGGATCAACACGACGGCTGGTTTGACTTTCTCCGCAATACGGGCAAACGTTTCACTGAACTCCTGTAGCGACCGCTGATCAGCGCTGACCACCGGCATGAACGACTTGCCGTCCTGCTTATTGGACAGCAGGTCTATATTGGATACAAACAAACCGCCCAGGACCATTCCCAGGACAAGCAAAACCACAATCGTTAATTTACCGTAACGCTTTGTTTCCGACATGATCGATTCCCCCTTACCCTTATAGTATAAATCTTTATACCTGTAATATTCAGACAGATCCGAGCCTGCCATTATTCACCATGATACGCTTCTCTATAATTTAAATGCTTGTCAGCCTGTTTTTGATCCATCTATTAACACCTGTTAACAATCCTGAAGTCTTGAGTCTTCAAAAAAGACCCGCCGTAGATGATCAACTGAGGGCGCATCTTTGATTGAAAAGTATCTTAACATAAGGGGAATGTCAATGAGATAAGACTGGTGTGCGGTGTGCTGGCCGCCTGCCAAACGCCCTTAATTCAAACTACTCCTCTCCGACGATGCACCCAAACTCTCTTCCAGCTCACCCACCCACGGCTGACCCTCCTGATGATCATCGGTTTTGTCCATCAGCGACAGGTCCAGCACCTGGTCTATACGTTCTACCAGACAGAAGCTGAGCTGCTCTTTAATGGCCTGCGGCACATCTTCCAGATCCTTCTCGTTCCGATTGGGAAGTATGATGGTCGTAATACCGGCCCGTTGCGCGCCTAAAACTTTTTCTTTTATGCCGCCTACAGGCAGTACCTTGCCGCGCAGCGTCACCTCACCTGTCATAGCCAGGTCGTTTCGTACCGGTCGGCCGGTTAGTAGTGAGGTCAATACCGTCACCAGCGTGACGCCAGCTGAAGGCCCATCCTTTGGAATCGCCCCGGCCGGCAGATGAATATGGATATCGTGCTCATCGAAGAACTTTGGATCGATCCCCAAGTCTTCAGCATGAGACCGGATATAGGTCAACGCTGCCTGGGCGGATTCCTTCATCACATCACCCAACTGCCCCGTCAGCGTGAGCCCTTTCTTGCCAGACATTTTACTTGCCTCGACAAACATGATCTCGCCACCTACAGGCGTCCAGGCAAGTCCGATGGCTACACCGGGCTCCCCGGTACGCTCGGCTGCTTCTGAGAAGAACTTTTCAGAGCCCAGATATTTTCTCAGATCCTCAGGCAGAATGGTAAACGGATTTTTTTCACCTTCGGCAATAAGGCGCGCCACTTTACGGGCGACCGTACGGATCTCCCGCTCCAGGTTACGCAAGCCCGCCTCACGCGTATAATCCGATATGATATGGCGTAACGCTTCCCGGTCCAGCGTTAACTGATCCGTCCTAATCCCATGGTCTATCCATTGCTTGGATATCAGATGGCGCTCGGCGATCTCCATTTTTTCTTCTTCCGTATAACCCGCCAGGTTGATGACTTCCATCCGGTCCAGCAATGGGCTCGGAATAGTAGACAATACATTGGCTGTTGTTACAAACATGACATTTGACAGATCGAAGGGGACATCCAGATAATGATCGGCAAAGGTATCGTTCTGTTCCGGGTCCAGCACTTCCAGTAGAGCGGACGACGGATCTCCTCTGAAATCGCGCCCGAGCTTGTCGATCTCATCCAGCATAAAGACGGGGTTATTAGACCCCGCTTTGCGTATGGCCTGAATAATACGACCTGGCAGGGCACCGATATAGGTCCGGCGATGGCCGCGTATTTCCGCCTCGTCGTGCACGCCTCCCAGAGACATCCGTATGAATTTACGACCCAACGCCCGCGCAATAGAACGGCCCAGGGAGGTCTTGCCCACCCCCGGAGGACCGACAAAGCATAGAATCGGTCCTTTCATTTCAGGGCGCAATTTACGTACGGCCAGATGCTCTAAGATGCGGTCTTTGATTTTCTCCAGTCCATAGTGGTCCTCATCAAGAATCCCTTGGGCTTCCCCAATATCAAGACGGTCTTCCGTAGAGACGGACCACGGCAATTCCGTTAGCCATTCTAGGTAGGTCCGCGCGGTCGAATGTTCGGGTGAAGTAGGTGGGATTCGCGCCAGGCGATTCAATTCTCTGTCCGCCTCGGTACGTACTTCCTCCGGCATGCCGATCTCTTCCACTTTTTTACGAAGGTCCTCTAATTCCTCCGTACCGCTGTTATCCCCTTCACCTAATTCTTTCTGAATGGCTTTCATCTGCTCGCGTAAATAATATTCACGCTGACTTTTGCCCATCTCATCCTGCACCTGAGACTGAATCCGGCTGCCCGCCTCTGCCACCTCTACTTCCCGACTGAGGAGAATGGTCAGGGCTTTCAAGCGTTCCTGCACATTGGTCAGTTCCAGAAGTCCCTGTTGGTCTTCCAGAGAGATCTTCAGGTTAAACGCGATGAAATCGGCCAGCTTGGCCGGCTGATCTTCTAAATTGATGACCGGAATCTGTAATTCATCCGACATGGTATTGACAAGACTCACCAGCTTTTGAAACTGTTCTGAAAGGTTATGGGCCAGGGCCTGAATTTCAACCGACTTCTCCGTCTGTTCTGGCAGCAGTTCCACTCGAACACGTAAAACCGGTTCGGTCTCAAGAATCTCCAGCACCAGAGCTCTGGCGATGCCTCGAACGACTACATGCAAACTATCCTCGGGCAATTTCATCGCTTTATGCACTTTGGCGAGGGTGCCGACTTTGTACAGGTCATCTGGGGTCGGTCGATCCACCTCAGGATCACGTTGCGCCAGAATCATCACCTGCGTATCCTCCTGAAGTGCTTCGTCCAGTGCTTTTACAGACCCCGGTCGGTTCGCAACCAATGGCGCCGCCACGTGAGGATATACAATCAGGTTTCGAACAGGTAATACGGCAATGGTTTCAATTATTGCTGAATCCTCAGCGATATGTTTAACATTCGTGTATTCTTCGGCCTCAGCCATGATATTTCCCCTCTGTTATATGGCAATCAATCGTTGATCGCCAGGTCCTCTATTGATTAACCGGTTTCTGTACTTTATACTTTCTCCGGACCTAATTGGTTCGATGTGCCTGACCTTTCTGGTATTAAAGTGGCGGATCGTGTCCCCTGTGCTAACGCAAATCGCGTGCCAAGGTCGTTTCCCTATGTTTTTTGTCAGTTTTCATATTTTTTACGTTGACTCCTGCCATATTGGCACACAAAATGGCAGGCCCTTGTATTTGGCATAGGAAAACAGCGCCGTCCATCTGCACATTTGCCTAACCACCTTTCCTAAACAAGGGTTGACAAACAGATCATACATTATTAGTTTGGCTGTTTATAAATCCACCGGCAATCAGAGTTATAATACGGCATTTATAACCAAATGTTTATAAACTCTCTTACCCTATATATCGCCTCTAATACATAGTTTATTTTACAGATTTCCTACTTAAACTAATTTCTCCTGGGCAGGGTGATCCAGGCTACGCTAATGTGTAGGATCTCCTGGCAGACGTCTTCCGCAAAGGCGTAGGGACGCGGATATGGATCGACAAATATTGGTCATACATAGCGATCCATCGGTCATTGAGTATGCACTCAATGCGTTGGAACCATTATCGAAACGGATTATGGTTTCGACCGAGCCGGCCTTAGCTGCGCGTTTGTGCCGAACGAATACACCGGATTTGATGGTATTGGAGTTTACGCCTGAGCGATTCGGCGGCAGTGAAGGTTTACATGAGATTGTTCGTCAAACACCCGGTCTGGTATCGATTTTATTGACGACAAAGGATACGAACGCCCTTCCAGGTGACTATATTCGTGCCGGGGTTCGGTATATTCATTCGGTACCTATTGAACCGGCTCACCTACGCGTTCAGATCGAACACTGTTTATGGATGACCCAGCCTCAGCATAAGCTGAAAACATTGAAACTGGACATTGCAGAGCGGGCAAACAGTCTAGATACCTTCCTTGATATCAGTCGAGCCATAACGGCTAACCTGCGCAATGATCTCGACACGCTCCTTGAAAGAATTGCTGAAGAAACCTCAAAAATTCTAAATGCAGAACGAACCAGCCTGTTCATCTACGACAAAGAAAATGACTGTTTATGGTCCCAGGTCGCTGAAGGAGAAGGTGGACGAACCATCACCCTGGGCATGGATGAAACGGGCATCATTGTTCATGTGGCCCGTATCGGTCAACCATTACGGGTTGAGGATGCGTATCGGGAACCCTTGTTTAATCGTGAAGTAGACCGGATTACGGGATATCATACGCGGACGATCTTATGCTTTCCCGTACGTAACTACCATGGAGAGTTGATCGGCGTTATCGAGACGATGAATAAAAAGAGCGGGATGTTTAACGATGCAGATGAACGACTGCTATCGATCATGTCATTCTTCTTTGCGTCGACTATCGAAAATGCACAACTCTACGAGGCCATTCGCCATCAGATTCGGGAAAATGAATTCCTTGAAACATCAAAAATACAGGCAGACCGTCTGGCCACTGTGGGCCAGATGGCCAGCAGTATTATTCATGATATACGTGGCCCGTTGGCCATTATCCGTGGTTATGCGGAGCTGGCCGTGACCGGTACCGTCTCTACAGAAAAAAGACAACGGCTCGCGAATACCATTACCTCGGAAGTCCGTCGGTTACGTGATATGGCGGATGAATTGCAGGAATTCTCTGAAGGTGCACATGCCGTTGAGTTGAAATCCATACCGCTGCAAGACGTCATTGGTGAGGTGGTTGATTTTCTAGATAGTAATTTTCGTGAACGGGGCATACACATCATTCATCACATGCAATACACAGGCAGGTTAATGCTGGATTCACCGAGAATAAAACGGATTCTGCACAACCTGGCGATAAATGGTGCAGATGCCATGCCTGATGGAGGCACGCTCATGGTCACCGCGACTCAGGTCGCCGAATATGTGCATCTTGAAATTCATGACACCGGCAGCGGTATCCCAGAAGAAATACGGGCGCATCTCTTTGAACCGTTTGTCACGTTTGGCAAAACCCACGGTACCGGCCTTGGGCTGGCGGTTGTAAAGCGCATTGTAGAAGAGCATCATGGTGACATCAATGTTTCATCAAGTACAACGGGCACCACATTCACGATTCGATTACCGCTTAACATCGATCAATTCACTTCAGAGCAGCCTGAAACGAAAGTGGCCTCGTCATGAAAGTATTGATCGTCCAATGCAACGAATCGGTCTCTCCGGATGAATGGGAACAGGATATAAATCCGCCCCTGGCGTATCAAGTGGCCACGTCCCTTTCTGAGGGCATTCTGGCATTGAATAAATCCCATTTCGATGGCGTATTTGTAGATCTTGCTGTGCTGCACGATACAAGCCAATCTTTCCGGGAAACATTTCAACGCACCCAAAGTCCTGAATGCCTGTTGTTTTTAGGATTGTCGCAAACAGATGAGGTGCCTGCTTCTGTGCTATCAGATGGCATAGACGGCTATGTAGATCTGCCCATCCAAAAACCAGTTTTTCAAAATTGGATACAGAAACTGCATAGTCAAAATGAAACGCTGATCCAACATCGTACGGAACTCATCCAGCAGGAAGAAGAGATTGCAACGCTGGTTGCCATGAGCAATATTATTACATCCAACCTGGAATTTGTCCCGTTACTCGCAGCTATTGCCCAGAAGATGTCTAAGACCCTGAATGCAGAGCGAACAACCATTTTCATGTATAATGCTGAAGAAGGTCAACTTCAGGCGACCTATGCAGAAGGCCTGAAACCCTATTCAATTTCAATACCTGCTACACACGGTGTGGCCGGGTATGTTGCGACCAATCGAGAAATGGTTAATGTGGTCAACGCCTACCAGGATAAGCATTTTTACAACGAAATTGACCAGGACACAGGTTTTAGGACCCATACGATTCTGTGTGTGCCCTTAATCAGTCCTATCGGGGACCTTGTCGGCGTCATGCAATGTCTAAATAAACAAAATAGCGCCTTTACGAAAGTAGATGAACGGATTCTAAGCTTGTTGTCTCCCCTGTTTGCTGTCGCTATAGAGAATGCGCTGCTCTTTCGCGATTTGCAGGAGGAAGTCAAACATAATGAAGAAATGACTGCTGAGAAAATTCAATCGGAAAGACTGGCCATTGTGGGTAAGATGGCTCGTTCTGTAACCCAGGATATCGTTGGCCCCATGGAGGAGATTGTCGATGCGGCAGCCCACTTAGGCCGTGGGGATGTGACCGATCTTGACCGGGAAAAAACGTGCCAGGTTATAGAAAATATTGTCGACCATCTTGTCGGTCTGGCGCAAGAATTACTTGATTTTTCCCGAGAACGTATTGAATTGATCCGTGTCATGTATCATATTCATGTGTTTGTCAATGTGGTGAAATTGCATTTTGACAAACAAAACACTATCGTAGATGCGACAGAACAAACTTTAGATTCCGCCAGAGAGGTTCATGTAGACGGGGAAAAAATAAATGAGGCCCTGGCCTGCCTGGCAAAGGTAATGGATCATTTCGAACCGGTCTCCAGGCATCTGATGATCAGCCTGAATGAGGCCGGTCTTCAATTAACTTTTTCAAACCTGTCTACCAATACGATAGAAAAAATGATGGCCCTGGTAAACGATCCATTCGCTAATACGCATGAAGGCCAAACCGTCAGTTTAAAAATGGCTGTTGCTGAGCGTGTTATCACCGCGCATAACGGCCGTATAGAAGCACAGGGCCAAAACTTAATGGTTCACATTCCTGATAGGTTGGATGACCCCTAATCCCCGACGACGTGCCTGCTCCCTTGGATAAGGACAGTTTGAGCCAGGTGAGGACACATGCGGGGCCATTTTTTTAACCGGGAGGTTTTATGTACTGGATACAATATCGAGTTATTGTCGTGGCGACGGCCATATTTCTTATTGCAAACGGATCGGCTTTGGCGCAGGAAGAAACGACCATGCAGGAAGTACCGACTATGCAGGAAGAAGCCGTTTCTCCTCTGCAGGTGGCTTATGAAGAGGCGGTAGCCATTCATGATGGTGGGGATGAGGAACTGGCCATTAAGATGTACAAAGAGATTTTGGACCAGGACAAAACCCATGTAGCCACGCACGCCAACATGGGTTTAGCGTACATGAGCATGGGTAAGGATGATGACGCTATCAAGGCGTATAAAAAGGCCATCGAATACAATACCGAAGATGAAGACGCCGGTTATAATCTCGGCACGTTGTATTTTAAGAAGGGGAAACATGACGATGCTATAAAAACCTTTGAGGCCGCGTTGATGCAATCTCCGGATGTAAAGGATGCGTCCCTGTACCTGAACTTGGGGAACGCCCATTTTCGCAAGGATCATTATGATCAGGCCATCGAAGCTTATCAAGCCGTCACACGTATCGATCCGGAAAATGCCGAACCGTATATTAATATGGCTATTGTCTACGCCAAACAGAAAGATGTAGATGGTGTCATCGCGAACCTCCAGATGTATATAGACAAAGCGGTCGATGCTGAAGATACGGATCAGGTTCAGATTTGGCTCGCCCAATTGGGGACAGCAAGCGAAGCCACAGGCGAAGAGAATTAGCGTAAATTATGTATCCATCTCCTCCTCATATAGACCGCCGTACGTTTATGGGCATGTCGGTCGTAGTGCCGTTCGTGCCTCAGGTACTGATTAATGGGCCGGCACCAAAGCCTATGATGTCCCTTGATCAATACAGGTATATTCTGGATAGGTATCAGATTGATGATCTTTTACCTGTCATCGTAGAAGCCTGTCGAAAGCAACAGGACGTCTTTCCTCTGGAACCAGAGGTTGAAGTCGCCCTGCTTCGCCAAGAGTCGTTATTTAATCCGCAGGCCATATCCTTGGCAGGTGCCGTTGGCATTGCCCAATTTATTCCGGAAACTGCGCGGGATACGTTCGGAATGCATGTTTATGTTACCGATGAATATACGGAAGGCGTCTCTTTGCGAAATGCCTTTCTGGATGAAAATAGGAGAGTCAGTGAGGCTTTGCGTAATAATCGATTTAAGCTGGTTGAAAAACATAAGCTTCAGGCAGACAAGCTGAAAAATCAAACGGATCAGAAGTTCATTCAGTATAAAAAAGATCTGAAGGCTGAAATTTCCAAAAGAGACAGCGCGGAGCGTATCGCTCTGGATCAGCGGCTTGATCCGGAACTGGCCATTCAAAACGGAGTTCAGTATCTGGCCGGATTATGTCGAACATGTTCAGATCGTTTTCAGGGGTCGGTGCGGCATAATGTCCTTCGGGGCCTGGCAGCCTATAATGCCGGCCTGGATCAGGTATTCAAATTTGACGGGATGCCTTTTATTTTCCAGACGATAGATTATGTCCGGAAAATCATGGTCATGTATGATCAACTGATTGATATGCGTAAAGCAAAATAGTTAAGATCAATTGTATTGGCTGGCTTAGTGATTAGGCAGGGGCTTGTCGTTTCATAGCTTCGTTGTTGTAAGCCGTCTACGGCGACTTAGAGCCCTTCGGAGTTAGTAGCTTTATTGATTCCCTTGATTTTTATTAAGTAACCTGTTATAGTAGCAGTTCATACTCCCAATGGAGACTATTAATCTTCGTATTTATAGTCATTTTTCAATAGCGTTATTCTTTGCAAAAAGGAGTGTTCATGAAAGCGTCTTTCTATCGGTTGATGGTCGCCCTATGTATGTGCAGTCTTATCGTTGGGCTAACAGTAATTGCTTGTGGCGGCGGCGACGAACCGGCAGATGAGCAGCTAGCGGCTGAACCGGCAGATGAAAATTTTTCGACCCGTCAGGCTCGGATGAAAGAGATCAGCCAGCTTTGCGGTGGGATCATGAAAGTGATTAAGGAAGGGTCTGTGGAAACAGTCGCAGCCGATGCGGCACGGCTTAAAGAAATCATGGCCGAAGTCGCTACCATACCGCCACCTTATGATACCGAAAAATACAAGTTTTATGCAGCAGATTTCCAGGCCAAGGCAGATACACTGGCCATGGCAGCCATGGCCGGGTCCGTCGATGAAACCAAACCGGCTTTTATCACCTTGACGGAAACCTGCGGTGTTTGCCACTATACCTGCAAATATCCTATTGACCTTTAGGTCTGAAACCATAATGGGCAGTTATGACAGACCAGGCTACAGCGTCTCAACTTCCTCCCGTAGAGGAATTAACTCAATTTGAGCTTTTTGCGGATCTGCCACGGTCGCTTGTGCAACGTATTCATAAACAAGCGACAAGTAGTGGTGTGGTACCGGATGAAGAGATTCTGATTGAAGGCCAGTACGATCAGGTCTTGTATATCATGCTCTCCGGCTATGTACGCGTCATGCAGAGCAGCTCGGACGGGTCCGTGCTGATAGGGACCCTGAAACGGGGCGATTTTTTCGGCGATATGAATCCCCGTACCACCCAGCCGTCTGCCGTTTCGGTGACTGCGACGACCGATTGCATTCTGTTGGAATTGTCAAAACCTCAGTTACAATCAATTTTGGATGCGTCGCCGCATGCTCAGTCGCTGATGGATCGGACGTACAACAACCGGGCGCTCCGGTCTGAGCTTCGAGGCGTCAGCCTGTTTGAAGGCTTTAACTCCGAAGACCTGGATCGGCTTACAAAGACCGCGACTGTGGTCAGGTATCCACCGGAAACGCCTATCTTTGATGAAGGCGATGTGGGGGATGCGTTCTATCTGATTCGAACCGGTTTTGTTAAAATTTTGAAAGAACGGCCGTCCGCCAAAGATCTGGTTCTGGCCTATCTTCGTGAAGGACAATATTTCGGAGAGATAGCGCTATTGAATGAAGATCTGCGCAGCGCCTCGGTCATGACACTTACCGAGACGGAAGTCATTCAAATTACAAAAAATGATTTTAACATGCTGTTGGAATCTCATCCCGGCATGCGTATGCAACTCATGGAAGTCATCTCCCGGCGTGAAGCGCGTAACGAGGAATTAGCGCAGGATCAGTCGCTGGCGGATACACTTGAGTTTGTGGTTAATCAGGGATTAATGGAGCAAAATACCGCTCTCGTTATTGATATGGACAAATGTGTCCATTGCGACAATTGTTCAGATGCTTGTGCCGCTATTCACGATGGCCATTCGCTGCTGGTGCGCCATGGACCGCAACTTGATACCACGATTGCGAATATACAGTTTCCGACCTCATGTCACCATTGTGATGATCCGCTCTGTCTGACGGGGTGTAATTTCAATGCCATGGAGCGGACGCCCGCAGGCGAAATCCGTATTATCGAAGAAACATGTACAGGTTGTAACCTGTGCGCCAAGCTCTGTCCGTATGATACGATAGCTATGGTGCCGAGACAGTCTGAAACGAGTGTAGGCTGGTTTGATCGTTTGTTGGGCAGGGAGCCAGAGCCGGTTTTTGTCCCAACTTCACCGACCGGAAAAAAGTATAAACGCCTGGCTATGCAATGTGATCTGTGTGTAGGACGCGCTCATATGAATTGCGTATATAATTGCCCGACCGGCGCTATATTCCGTGTTAAGCCGTCTGACTATTTTGTCGGCGTAGAAAGCATCAGTTGACATATGGCTCTGCATATCGTAACGCGCCGTTGGTGGTTCAGCACGATCATCACATGCGTGATACTGAGTGCATTCTACATAGCATACGCCATGCGTTCTATCCCGCGTGGCGGGAGCCTGACCGGGTATGTCCTGGGTGTCCTTGCGACGGCTCTGCTCATTGGCCTGATGTTATTGCCCATTCGGAAACGCCAGTATCAGCGGCCTGTAGGGGCACTCGACATATGGATGCGTCTACATGTCATATTGGGAGTTATTACCGGGTTAATCGTTTTTATGCATGCCGGTTTCAAAGTGGTCGGTACGATAAATATCGCGTTGACGGTAGTATTTGTTCTGGCCTTGTTCAGTGGGATGCTCGGTACGTTTCTTTATGAATGGTACCCGCCCATAATTGCTCGAATGGGTAATGACGTATTTCGCCAAAGTGTACTGAAGGAACAGATCACAGCGCTGGAAGAAGAGTTGGCACAGGTCCAGACCGCTCAATCCGAGCAGATGAATACGTTGATAAAAAAAGTTTTTGAACATAAACGGGTTCCTGAAACATTGAATCCCATTAGGCTATGGCAATGGCGTAGAAATAAGCATCACACGTTTGAGCAGGGCCTGGATAATTTCTCCTCTGAAGAACAATCTTCATTCCATGGCGCCCGGACGTTGATTGACCACCATCAAAACCTCGGTCGTCAATTGTTTTACCAGCATTTATTGCGCCAGTGGTTATGGAGCCATATCCCTTTATCGGCTGCGTTGATGACCTTACTGGCCGTGCATATCGTGTCGGAATTATATTATTGACTCAAGAATGAGGCAGGTCACGTCATATCCGGGTGATTTTTCTTGTTACTTGGTTTGAAATGCAAGCGTAAGTACTAAAGTCGATTATATACCAATAAGGAGTTGTAAACTATCCGATACGTCGTTATTTTTAGTATCATCGCGTCAATGGCCTTTTCATTTGGGGCTTATCTGGTCGAGGGCGAAGCGGCGTTTCAAAGTGGGCGACTGCTCCTTGGTCATTCGAGTGCAGATGATCAATGTGGCAAATGTCATGATCCTTGGGGTAGTGTCTCCAACGATAAATGTTCGGCCTGTCATGAGGACCTATTTGGTCGAGAACCCAATCATGGTAAAGAAAAGCCATTGTGTGCTAATTGTCACCTTGACCATAGAGGCCGGTATTTCGATATTAAGGCCGCAGCTAAGAAGCTGAAAACCCTATAACTCTGAAATAAGTCATTGTAATTACGCTCGGAGGCGTGCTATGTATCTTTTTTACCAATATCGTCTTATTCTGGTCTGTGGACTCCTTGTATTCTTTTCCTCCGGTTGTTTTCTTCCCTTCTTTGGAGGCGGTGATGACTCCTCTATGCTTGAAGGTGATCTGGTCAATTCGGAATCCATGATAGCGACTCATAATGCAGTAACCGAAGCGCTCGAAGAAGTTGATATGGCCTTGGAAGACGGTCGATATGAAGCCGCCGTGATTAACTATAATCGGGCCATTCAGGCTGACTCGACCAACATCGATATCTATATAGAGCTGGCTTCCCTGCATCAACAACTGGCTCTGGAAAAGAAAGACGAAGGTGATATCAAAGGGGCCTTACAGGAAAACCTGCGGGCGCTTAAGGTCCTGTCTAGCATGGTCAGTACCCGGTTGAAGCCTGCTGTAGAACAGGGCATAGACCTATCTTCGTTACGTGGTTTTCAAGATAGTTTTGAGGATTCAGGGAGAATGCTTGAAGAAGATGCTACCCTGCAAGACGCCTCGTCTGAAGAAGAACCTTAGCATGGTAGGCTTGACAGGTGTTTTATCTCTGCATGTTGTTTCGTAACACCCATTAATCAGGATGGAATCCGATGAATAAACGGGTGCTTGTGGTCGACGACGATCATCGTGTGCTCCGGCTGCTGACAGAGTTATTAAAAGCAGATCAATACGATGTCATTACCGCAACGGATGGGGAAGCTGGCCTTCGCGCGTTTACACCTGGTGCCATCGATGTGGTGGTCACGGATGTCAAGATGCCGAAAATGGACGGCATCGAAATGATGAAAGCGATAAAAGCGCTTGATCCGGATGTGGAGGTCATTGTCCTCACAGGGTACGGTACATTGGAAATGACGATCGATGTCCTTCGGAACGGCGGATATGATTTTCTAAAAAAACCGGATGAAATTCCTCAGCGGATTCGGCCTACTGTTCAACGGGCATTTGAAAAACGTCTATTGGGCTTAGAAAATCATGAATTGGTAAACGCCCTGGAAGGGGCCAACGCTGGTTTAGAAAAACGGGTAGAGGCAAAGACGGCTGAATTGGAAAGTGCTAGACAGCAGTTGGAAAATACCCTATTAACGCTGGCTGAGATCAACCAGACCTTACGTGAAGCCAGCTTTATCGATGAAGCGACAGACCTATTTAACCGACAGTATTTTGAACAGCATCTTTCAGAAGATGTCGAACGTGCTAAACGATACCGTTGGGATTTTTCCCTGGTGATTTTTGAATTCTCATATCCCGGCCAGAGTGACCTTGCCAATCAGGAAATGAACAACAAAATCCTGAGGCGGATTGCCGACACCATAAAAAACCATCTTCGGGAAGGCGATCTGATAGCCCGGTACGATGACAATAGGTTTGTACTGGTCCTCCCTCAAGCGACCAATGAAGCCGTTCTCCTGCGTAACCGGATTGAATCGTTGCTTGAAGGACAGAGGGCGACCGATCATTTTCAATATCCTGTCACCGCACGTTACGGTATCGCCCATTGCCCTCAGGATTCCCGATCTGCCGATATGCTGCTCGTTGCAGCTGAGCGTGCTATTGAACAATCCTGAGTGGGACTCAACGGAGGCATCAACCGCGGATGCCATTACGTATCCCGTCCGCAGGAACCCCCCTGCACAGCCACAATTTGCTAAAGGCCTTAAGCGGCTTGTGGCAAACTCATTCCTCTGCATTTCAGACGATGCTCAGCAACCGTTTGGATAAGCCCTATCTTACGCTTGTCAATTCCGGTACCACGGCCTGCTACCTGGCCCTGAAGGCCTTAGCGAGTCGATCCTCGCGGCGTGAGGTGGTTATACCTGCCTACACGGCGCCTGAGCCGGTGAATACGTATGTCGATGAACTCCGGCAGTTCGACCAACTGCCCAAGCGTATCCACCCGGAAATTCCGGCGGATATTCCTCTCAAGCAATCGTTTTATATTGAGGATTACTGGCCCGGTAGTGTGCTCAACTCGGCCTTTCCGAGTGCACTGGTATTTCCTGAGTCCCGCCGGGAAGACCCAGGGGCATCCACGCTTATAACGCCTATTTCTCAAACCGAAGGTCTTCGCCGCCTGGTTGAACTGAACTGGCCTGGCCACCTGCCCTGGGGTCTTGATGGCTTCTTAGACATGATGCGAGACCTGGCGGCATGTACACCCTGCTACACCATCCGCTGCGGTACTTCGCTGGACGATGTACCGGAGAAGATTGGAGAACTGATGGATGGATGGAAGGGTAGAAGGGTGGTGTAAACATTTTGTAGAGCACGGCGCACCGTGCCCCTACTTTCCTGTTTTTTGACTTTCTAATTTTTTAACTTTTCCCTTGCTGCCCAGTAACTTATCCACCAATTCAATCTTGTTCACACGTTTCAGGGTGTCAGAGATCCAGGCGCGATTTTCTTTTTTGTACCAGAAAAAAAATCGATGCTGGTCTTTCTTTTCATGGGGCGTACGTGCGGTATACATTTTCTTCAGGGTATAGGGATGATAGCCGGAATAATAGATGACGGTCGCTACGGTCATGGGGGTGGGTGTAAAATCCTGTACCTGTTCCAGTTGGAACCCCAAATCCTTGGTCTCACAGGCCAGGTTGGCCATGTCTTCCACCTGTGAACCCGGGTGACTGGAAATGAAATAAGGGATCAATTGTTGTTTTAAACCCGATTTTTCACAAATTCGGTCGAAATTCTTTTTGAATGCATGAAAGAATTTGAACGAAGGTTTACGCATCACCTTCAGCACCTGATCCGATGTGTGTTCCGGAGCAATTTTCAGACGGCCGGAGACGTGATGCTTGACCAGTTGCTCCGTATATTCATCGTAGTGGTTCCTCTTGTTCTCTTCCTCATTTTTACCGATCAACAAATCATAACGAACGCCGCTGGTTACAAACGCCTTTTTCACTTCGGGATGGGCTGAAGCCTTCTTATATATATCGATAAGAGGTTGATGGTTCGTATCCAGATTATAACAGACCGTCGGATGAATGCAGGACGGGCTGACGCACCTGTCGCAAATGGACTGAACCTTTCCCTTCATCTTATACATATTGCCGGATGGCCCGCCCAGGTCACTGATGTACCCCTTAAAGTCCGGCATCTGGGTGATTTGCTCCACCTCTTTCATGATCGAGGCTTCGGACCGGCTGGCGATCATCTTGCCCTGATGCGCGGAGATGGTGCAGAAGCTGCATCCGCCAAAACAACCCCGATGCATGTTGACCGAGTGTTTTATCATTTCGTAGGCGGGAATCGGTCCCCGTTTCTTATATTTTGGATGGGGCCTGCGCGTATATGGCAGATCAAACGAGGCGTCCACATCTTTTTCCGTCATGGTCTGAAACGAAGGATTGACAATAAGGGTTTGATCACTCACCTGCTGGGTCAATCGACGGGCAAATTGCTTATTGGATTCCTGCTCTACATATTTGAAATTCCGGGCAAAGGTTTTCTTGTCTTTCTGACACGCTTCGTGGGAGGCCAGTTCGAACGTCTCCCATTTTTTGTTTTTGGGCAGCTCTTCTTCTTGAGGCTGAAGAAAGGCAGTCTGCGGCACTGTTTTCAGGGACGAAAAGGGGACGCCTTTTTTCAGCAGATTGAGCATAAAACGCAACGGCAGTTCGCCCATGCCGTAGACGAGCATATCCGCGCCACTGTCGACCAGAATGGAGGGCTTGAGCTCATCGGACCAGTAATCGTAGTGGGTCACCCGGCGGAGGGACCCTTCGATGCCACCCATTACGACCGGTGTCTCGGGGTACAGGTCTTTGACGATTTTTGCATAAACCACCCCGGCATAGTCAGGCCGGAAGCCCGCCTCTCCACCGGGGGTATACGCATCCGTTGATCTCAGGCGTTTGGCTGCGGTATAATGATTTACCATCGGGTCCATACATCCGGATGAGATACCGAAAAACAAGCGCGGCTTACCCAGCTTCTTAAAATCGCGCAGATCATCCCGCCAGTTGGGTTGCGGCAGAATCGCGACTTTGAGGCCTTCCGATTCGATGATCCGGGCGACAGCCGCATGGCCGAACGCGGGATGATCGACATAGGCATCCCCTGAGATGATGATCACATCCAGTTCATCCCATCCGCGCATAAGGACCTGGTTTCGCGTGGTAGGTAGCCATTCATTTATGTGAATATCTTCAGTTGCCATATATCCCTTTTTCACCATGTCATCCATGCCATCGGCTGGTTAAATCCCACTCAAATATCTTGTCATAGTAGGGTAATTTCGACCCGAAGGCAAGCAGTTCCCTTTTATCCTGCTTATATCATGGATGCAATAATCATGCATTCGATTAAAAAGTTGATAAAGCCTGCTGTATTATTTATCTTATTGGCTTCAAAACCAGCAGAGGCAGGGAATCCGCTCCGTTTCTAATATATCCAATTAATAGATCAGGTGGTGCCATGAAATATCTCACCTATTCAGGTAACAATCTTATCAATGCAAAACTACCCGATCAGGCGACGATCTTTTATCCGCCGCCGCCCCTGCCGGGCATGTCAAATAACGACATACCCGCCCGCGTGCGCCAGGCGTTTGAAAGTCCGCTGGACATGCCTCCGCTGCGGGATCTGGTAGATGGCAATAGTAAAATTTTGATTGCCTTCGACGACAATTGCCAGCCCTTTCCAGCCACCTCTCCGCCTGATATTCGTCAGGTGATGATTGAAGCCCTGCTGGAAATGCTTTATGCCTACGGGGTAGAAAAAAAGAATATCGAACTGATGTGCGCGGTGGCGCTGCATCGTAAGATGAGGCCGGTGGAACTGGCCTCTATGCTGGGTAAGCGGATCATGGGGGAATTTCATCCGCATCAGCTGGTCAATTTTGATGCTGAAGATCCAGATGATATTATAAAAGTCGGAGAAACAGAGCAGGGTGAGCCGGTAGAGACGACCCGTAAGGTCATTGAGAGCGATCTGGTCATCTATATGGACAGTATCCAGATTCCTCTTAACGGCGGTCATAAGTCGGTGGCGGTCGGCATGGGCACGTACAACAGCATCGCCCCGCACCACGCGCCGCAGATGACGAAGGATAAGCCGCATGTCATGCAGCCGGATGGCTCGGATATGCACAGTTGCATCGAGCGGATCAGTCGCGTCATTCTGGAACACACTCAGGTCATGGTTCTGGAAGCGGCAATGAACAATGCGACCTATGCCCCGCTCATGACCTACATGAGCAAGCCGAACGACCACTGTAATATCTTCGAGAAGGCCCTCAAGGCGGTGACCCCCCTCTCCATGAAACTCCTGCCAGAGCCGATTCGTTTTAAAGTGTTCAAAGGCATAAGAAGTGTGTATAAGCCTATTGGCATTCATGCGGGGAGTATTGATGCGGTTCACAAACCTACGCTGCAATCTCTTAAAGATCAATTGCTTGTGACCACCGATCACCAATTCGACACCATGGTATTCGGTTTACCCGATTTGAGTCCCTATTCGGTGGATGCCCGGATCAATCCGGTTCTGGTGCTGAGCGATGTGCTGGGCTATGTGTTCAACTGGTTCTACAACAAGCCGTTTGTCAAGAAAGGCGGCGTGGTCATTATCCTCAACCCGGTCTTTGAAATCTTTCATCCCGAATACCATGTGGCCTATGAAAAATTCTGGAATGAAGTGCTGCCCGAGACCAAGGATCCCTATGAAATGCAGGCCCACTTTCAGGATAAATTCGCCCGGGATCCGTATCTTATTGATTGTTACCGTAACCGATTTGCCCACCATGGTTTTCATCCCTTCACCGTGTGGTACTGGGCCACCTATCCGCTGAAGTATCTGTCCCGCGTCATCATGGTGGGCCCCAAAGATGATACGTCAGCCAAACGGTTGGGCGTCTCCTGGGCGCCGGACCTTGACCATGCCTTAGGTCAGGCGCGTGAAGTGACGGGCGGAGAGGATGTCGTTGCGTTGAGCATTCCGCCTTTTTTGTATATGCAGGTCAATGATAACGGCGATGCATGAAGGTCATTCCCGGCACACATTCGGATGGGGACGCCGCATACTAAGAGGTAGACCGGTCAAAAAACACCTTTTCACGACGGGCGCTTAACACCGACGAATATTGGGCGATGCATTTCGAACTGGAACCAAATCAGTGCTCTTTTCATGAGGCCCGTATTCTCCACGGTGCCGACGCCAATGTCAGTCGCAGAAGACATTGCGGATATACCATGCGGTACTTCTCTCAGCAGATGAAACTTAATACAGAGCGCAACAAGACGCATAAGATCTGGCACTGCCGTGGCCGGATCCCGCACAAAAACCCAATGGAAAATTAAGGGCTGACGCTACGACCCGTCGTGGCGTGGTCTGAAAGATACGAACTTGTCCGTATTTTATCGGATCGGCATCATCGTAATTAAAAATGCAAATACATGATATTACCGCAAACCCAAAGTACACGACAAAAATAATAACGGCCCGTATAATGTCATCCCGAGCGGCGTCGAGGGATCTAACTCGAGCCGAATATGAGTGGATCTCTCCACTCGCTATGCTCGGTCGAGATGACAAATTGAATTTTTGTCGTGTACGATGCCGCAAACCAGAAAGGATTCATCCATGAAAATCACCTCTATCAAAACCGCTGCTACCACCGGGCATGGCATGCACCTCTGGGTGCGAATATCGACCGATGCCGGCGTTACAGGCACCGGTGAGTGCGTCCACGGAGGCAAGCAGGCCATCGCTATTATTCAGTATCTGGAAGAAAAGCTGATCGGCCGGGACCCCTTTGCCGTGGACGCCATTTTCGAAAACATGCGCCGCAGCCATGTGTTTGACGGCGGCGATGCGGGGGCCCTCATCACTGCCCTGACCGGTATTGAGATCGCGCTCTGGGATTTGAAGGGCAAAGCGCTGGGCGTGCCGGTCTACGAACTACTCGGCGGGCAATTCCGTGACAAGATCCGCGTGTATGCGGATTGTCAGGTCGCGCCAGGTATGAACTTCGATGAGATAAAGAAAGTTGTAGACGAGGTATTGGAAAGAGGCTTCACCGCGTTGAAAATTGATGTCGATATTGATGCGTACGGCTATCGTCAGAGCGAGGTCACGCACTTCGAGAAAGACCCGTTCAATTATACCGCCAACCAGTGGGAACACGAACGGATGGTTGCCCTGGTGGATATGGTCACCGAGGCGGCCGGCCGGGATATAGACGTCGCCGCCGATGTCCATACGAGGCTGGACGTCCCGAGCGCGATTCGTCTGGCCAAAGCGCTCGAAAGCTATCACCTCATGTGGCTTGAAGAGCCCGTACCGGCAGAAAATATAGACGCCCTGCGGACGGTGACCCAATCGACCAGCGTACCGATCTGCAGCGGGGAGAATCTGTACCTGCGCCACGGCTTTCGCGAACTGCTGGAAAAACAAGCAGTCAACATCATCATGCCCGATATCCCCAAATGCGGCGGCCTGTCCGAATGTCGTAAGATCGCCAATATGGCCGAGATCTACTATATTCCCTTTGCCCCGCACAATGTATCTTCCCCCATTGGCACCCTCGCCTCCGCCCATGTCTGCGCCACCGTGCCCAACTTCCTGGTCCTGGAATTCCACTGGCTGCATCGGGACTACTGGACCACCATTATCCAGGAGAAGACGGACATCATCAAAAATGGTTTTATTCACCTGGATGATACGCCCGGTATCGGCGTAGAGCTTGATGAAGAGATCGGACGGCAGTATCAATTTCCGGGCACGACCTGGTTTGAGTGAGGAGAATTGGTGATTGAGTGATTGGTGATTTTTCATTGAAATACAACGGGTAAACGGAAAGATCATCTGATATGCATGCCACCTGATATCGTTCATACCGACAAACACCACCATATCAAACAGGAACGTACACCATGCGTATCACCGATACCGGCCTTATCAGCCGAAGCAAGCTCGGCACCGACCGGGCCAATCTGACGTTTCCAGCCGTGGTTTGCCTGACTGACGGCACGATGATCGCTACCTGGCACAGCGGGCCCACGAAAGACGGGGCCGATGAAGTGATTGAGGTAAGTCGATCATCGGATCAGGGAAAGACCTGGAGCAACCCTTTACGGCCCTTCAGTATACCAACTATTAATGGCCTTCGAGGGACGGTCAAGATCTGCTACCTGACGGCACTTTCGGCGGATCGACTGATCGCGGCAGCTATGTGGGTCGATAGAGAAACCTATCCTGGGGGAAGCCTGTTCAACCCGGATACCGAGGGCTGCCTGCCCATGGCCATTATTCTGGCCGATTCTTACGACCGTGGCGCAACTTGGTCTTCCTGGCGTGATGTGCCCTTGCCGGATGACATCGGGCCACCGAGTTTGACTAATCCGATTATGCGGTTGACGGATGGTACGCTTGCCCTCAGTATCGAATCGAATAAACATTACAACGACGCCTCAAAATGGTATCAGAAGGTTGTTTTGCTACATTCTACGGATGAAGGCCGGACCTGGGGTGATCCGGTGATTGCGGGGTTTGATCCGACCGGTCGGATTTTCAACTGGGATCAGCGGGCTGCGGTCGCCCCTGATGGCCGTATCGGCACCTTTCTTTGGACGTACGATACCGAGGCAGAGACCTATCTGAACATCCACCGGCGTATCAGCACCGATGGCGGACAAAGTTGGTCTGAGGCGGAGGATATCGGCGTGACCGATCAGGCGGCCCACCCGGCCGTGCTGCCGGACGGTCGCACGGTTCTGGCCTGGGTAGATCGCTTTCACACGCAGTCCATACGTGCCCGGTTCGCGCCAGCTATAGATGGCGATTTTGATCCGGCCAGTGAGGTCACTCTGTATACCCACCCGATGCCTCCCGACGACCCGAAAGGTGCCCTGGGCTTCTCGGTCTGGACTTTCGGGTTACCCTATGCGGAGGCCCTGCCGAACAGGCAGGTCCTCGTCGTTTATTATGCAGGTACCGAATCGGCTATGGATATCCACTGGGCGAGGTTGGAAGTTTGAAGTTTTGAAGTGTGAAAAGGAAGACTGGTCTGTTCTACCAGTCATCGACCACATGGCCTGCGCCTGGGAACCAGAAATAATCAGCGGCGAAGGAGAGCAGAACGCCAATGGTATACCCGCAAAGAATCCCAATAAAAAACGGCTGAGCGGTACGGTATAGGGTGACGCCACCAAAGCGCATGATCAGGGATTTGACCAGCCAGATGGTAAAGATGGAAAAGAAAGCCATATCGGCTGCAAAGGTGGTCACCACGCCGAAACCGACGGGATGCAGCGGCCATGCGGGGATATGATGATAGCCCCAGATCAGAATGATGGAAATCACCGCACCAACCGCTGCGTAGAAGTACTGCTCTGCGGTCAGTCCCTGCGGATTGGTGAGATACGCACCTAATTGCGCCCAGTAGCCATTCGCCCCGGAGATGAATGAACCGGTAATCTGGGAAGCGCCGATGTCATAGCCCTGGTACAGGGTGTATACCACAGCGGTCGCAAAGCTCAGCATCAGGGCCCCGACAATCGCCCCGAACACCCCTCGACCTACCCCACCCATGGTATCACCGACTTTGGCGGCGTGCGCCATGGAACACATACCCAGCGTGCGCCAGTTACGTGTAAATGTCTCGGATAGCCACATGAGCGTCAGCGACGGGGGCGGAATATGTTCCGTGCCGATATAGAAGGTCGCGATCTCATTGGCGGAGTTATACGGCAGATCCAGCGAAGCCAGCCCGGTTTCTGCGACGACCCGGGTGACGCCGAGGTACAGAAGGAAGAGTAGCCCCAGCAGAAAACAGATGATCCAGAAGGACATGCCCGCGGCCAAAAGCCAGAAGGTCATATATAAGAACCCGACCAGAAAGCCGATTACCGCCGTTCGATAGGAGAAGAATTCCCGACTATCGTCGATATGCGGCGCTTTCCCCAGGGCTTTTTTTATCACGTCAGAGAGATGCTTTCGGGCCATCCAGATGCTGAAACCTGCGAAAATAAGAAAGCCTGAAATATGCTGAAAGTGAATCGTGACAGCGGCTTGTGGCATACCGACCCGGGTCAGTATGCCCTGTTCAATGATACGAATCAGATAAAAAAGCCATACGCTTGCGAGCACTTCGATCCGGGTAAAATACGCCACACCGAGCAGTAGAAAATTGAACCGAAGATGGATGGGCGGAAAGGACTCATATAACGTCAGCGGCGTGCCGTGTGCTGGTCCGATAGGAATGGGTGTAACGACATCGAAGAACGCGATAATATTCCAAACCATAATAAAGAGCGTGACCCCGAATCCCCACCAGAACAGCGGCGTTCGCGCAATCCGTGGCAGGGCCTGTCGATCAGCAGTGCCCTCAACCAGCATCAGCGGTACCTGGGCAAGCGGAAACGACAGCCGTTCATGTTCCACCCACTGCTTTCTCAGAATAACCATCATGGACGCACCGACCATAAAAATCGCGCCGTACAGCGTAATCCACCAGAACAGCGGCACAAACCAGATTTCCCAGGGGATGGGTTGACCTGCAGGCACCCCCTCGTAGAAGGCGGCCAGCGCCCTGGGATTGTCCTGCAACACCAGCCACGACGGCAAATATTGTAGAAATAGTTCCGCCCATCTGTTTTCCGCAGTAGCGAAATAAAACGGCCCACTGATAATGGACAGGGCGTAGTTGCTGAATGCCCAGCCCGGTATAGCAGATGCGGTGAATACCAGGAAGAAAATAACAATCAGTTCTTCGGCGGAGAAAGGTCGCCAGAAGCCGGTTTTTTTCAAAATTGGGTTGATAAACAGGGTCATAATCACGAAGGGGCACAACGCCGCCACCGGAAGGTGGGTCACGGTAATGGGCGAACTTTTCGTTATAAACTCGGAATGCAGCGCCCAGAGGGTCAGCAGAATGGTGAAGAGGCAGCCGGCGAATACGGCGCGCAACGTCAAACCCGCCGACACAGGCCGGGGGGTATTGGTATCGGGCGAGATTGTTTTCTGCGGAGTAGGTGTTAATACAGACATGTGATAAGTCCGTTTAAAGGTGACAACGTCTTCGGCTTATATCCATGAGATTCTTTCAGACTAAGGAACTGATGGTTGTAAGAAAAACAGTAGCCTAATATATGCAGGGAATGGGTATGGTGGTATCTTTTTATTGGGTAAAAAAATAACCGGCGTCCATCTGGCCTCTCAAATCCGGATGAGGGATAAATGGTGCCCAACGTGTATAAAAACACCTATTAACCTGATTTTTTGAACTGTTTCGATCTCATTTCTGTTATAATTAAGATCAGAGCTACAAACATGTTGCAGGTGCCCAAAGTCTATTATATGAAATCAGAAGACTATTTTCCATCGGAGACCTTATGAAAAGCCATGTTTATATAGATCATGTGGAGGTAAGTTATCTCACCGTCTACAGGTAAGACGATTGATCAGCGCAGCGATGCGGCTGGTTTGTGGGACATCCCGTATACGGTGGCCCCTCAGCTTGCTATGGGAAGTTTTCATTTTATTCTTACATTCAATCAAGGAGCAACACCATGATCCTCACGGTTATCGGGGGGGGCAGTTCTCAGTGGATGAAAAGTCTAATGCGCGATGTCTACCTCCTGGATGAGGTGGGCGGCGGTGAGATCCGGCTGGTAGATCCGAAACGGGACAACGTCGAGGCCGTCGCCCGGATGCTTGAGACCTTCAATAAGGTCCGAAATAAGGATTATAAAATATCCGTAACGAATGATCGCAGAGAAGCACTGAAGCATGCCGATTTTGTGATGACGACCTTCAGTCCGGGGAGCATGGATGCATTTTATCATGATCTGGAAGTTCCGATTAAATATGGGATTCGGATTCCGGTATCGATGACCGTCGGACCACCGGGTATCTCAGCGGCATTGCGAACTGCGCCTATCGCCTATGAAATTGTGGAGGATATGGAGGCGATGTGTCCGGGGGCGTGGCTGCTGAATGTGACCAACCCGATGAGTGTGGTCACGCGGGCGATGAACAAGGCCGCGAAGACGGTCAAAGTGATTGGCCTCTGTCATGAGTTCCATGCCTTTCCCCGCTTTATGGAGGCCATTTTCGGATTGGGCCGGCCGGATGATGTCGACCTGTTGACGTATCTCTATCAGTGGCTGGGCGAGCAAGGATTCGAGTATACGGTGGCCGGCGTCAACCATTATATCTGGATCACACAGGCGACCTGGCATGGCGAAGATGTCATTCCGCGTATACGGCAGTATGCGATCGATCACTGGGACACGAAGTCCGAGGATACCCCCTATAGTGCGACCGACAACCACAATGCTGCCAAGCTGGCCCTCTGCCGCACCTTCGGTTATCTGCCGATCGTGGGAGACCGCCATCTGGTGGAATTCTGGCCGAGCCTGTGCAATGCGCGGAATGGCTTCGGTATGAAGTACGACGTCATCAAGACCACCGTGGATGCCCGTCGTCATCGGGTCGATCAGAGCCGTGAGGAAATAGAGCGCATTGCCCGGGGCGAGCAGGCCATCGATTGGACGCCGAGTGGCGAAGAGATGACCGGGATTATGAAGGCTATCCTCACTGGATCGAGTGTTCGATGTATCCTTAATCTGCCTAACAGGGGTCAGATTACAAATCTACCGGAAGACTGCGTGGTGGAAACATTGGGTCAAGTTTCAGCTGCCGGCGCGAAGGCAGAACCGTCAGGCGAACTCCCCGGTCCCATTGGCAGCCTGTGCCGTCTGCATGCAGATGTGCACGAAATGACGCTAGCGGCGGCCTTATCCGGTGATCGCGATCTGGCGGTCCAAGCGATGAGCCTGGACCCGCTGAGTGCAGGCGCCGACTTCAGTGAAATTGCGGCCATGACCGATGAGCTGTTGCTTGCCAACCAGGCCTGGTTGCCGCGGTTTGCGTAAGGTATGTCGGTTATATCAGATCAAACGGGACGATCAGAATATCCTCATGTAACTTCGTCACGCGAGGTATCGCCAGCCATACCGGCCTATCTTAAATTCAAGAGGATTTGAACGATCGTTTATGCCTGAAAATCAATGAGGCCATCATCATTTTCAAGAAAAACGATCATGATCGCTATGATTTCATACCTTCTGTAAATCAAATTGACAAGAGATGAAGATAAATGCTCATATTACTACGAAATAAGGTATTCGATTTACCATCTCTCGCATCCATTATCATCTTTCACGCAAACAGAATCGAAGCTCATTTCAGCGATTCTTAACCACATGGAGCCCATCTATGTATATCGGAACGCAGGTCGGATGTCGTCACGACACAGATATAGAGGTCCTGGCTCAGTTGGGTGTCTTCAACGTAGACCAGACGCCCACCGAACCGTGGCTGGAATGGACGGCGGATAGTTTGAAAGCACAGCGAGAGCGATTTGACAAATACGGGATCAATCTCGAGATGATTCATATTCCCCTCGGCTCGCAGAGTGCCTTTGAAAATGGTGCCGGGGCCGTTTTTCTGGGCCCCAGTGATGAGCGGGACCGACAGATTGACCGTCTGTGCGAGATTGTGCGCATGGCATCGGAAGCAGGCCTACGCGGCTTGAACTACAATATTACCATCCTTGGGCATCTACGGACCGAAGCGGCTTATGGCCGAGGCGGGGCGCGGCTCTCTACATTTGATTATAACCAATTGAATCAATCGCTGCCTGAATTCGAAGGCGGGCCCGCCGACGAGGATGAAATGTGGGCCCGCATTGACCACTGGCTCAAGTGTATCATTCCGGTGGCTGAGGAGTACAAGATCCAAATGGCCTGCCACCCATCGGACCCGGCTATTGGCACCGGCGTCACCTATCGGGGGGTCGCCCGTCCGCTGGGTATGGTTGACGGGTTCAAAAAATTCATCGATTTGTACGACAGTCCATATAACGGGTTGAATTTCTGTCAGGGGTGCATGTCGGAAAGCCTGGAAAACCCGGCTGAGGATATCTTCGATGTCATTCGTTATTTCGGCAAACGCAAGAAAATTTTCAACGTTCACTTCAGAAACATCAAAGGCGGCTTGAAGAAATTTGTCGAGGTGTTTCCTGATGAGGGCGACATCCACATGATTAAGGCCCTACGTACCTATAAAGAAGTGGGCTACGAATACATGATCATGCCGGACCACGTCCCCGGGATCTCAGGCGCGGAAGCCCATCAGGTCGGGTTTGCCTACGCCTATGGGTATATTCACGCCGCGATGCAGGCGGTTAATGAAGGATAGGATAACACCGCATGCATATTACAGACGAGCAGCTCACGACCTATAAGCAGCAGGGTTTTCTTATCATTGAGGACTTTCTCACGGATGCAGAACGGCAGGCGGCCCAGGATGGCTTTTTTACTTATTTTGCCCCGCCCTACGATAAATATGTCGCACAGGACAGAGAAAATGAGACCCCGAAAAAATTCCTCTTTCCGTGGGATCATTCGGGATTGAACCATGTGACCACCCAGCCCGACCTGATCAGCGCGGCAGAGCGTATTCTTCAAACCAGGGAAATCCGGTTAGGCGAGGGCCACCTCGGTATGAAATACGCCGGTGGGGAATCAAAAGCATGGTTTCATATCGATTACGGCAACAATACCCTCGGTCCTATCATGGCCCCGGACGACTTCATGAACCTGGCTTGTTTCTATTGTTTTGATGATGTGGAGGCAGGGATGGCCCCGATCCAGATGGTGCCCAACGGTCGTCCCGATGAGGAGGCTGTGCCCATGATTGTGCCTGGGGGATCCGTTTGTTTGTACAGTGTGTTTACTCGGCACTCAGCCTCACTTTTTACAGCCCCCCGAGGACATCGACCGGTCATGTGGGTGGGGTTTACGCGGAAAGACCGGCCGTGGGATGGTGGGCGGACGTTCACCTATAAGAGCGGTGCCGACGGTAAGGCCATGAACCGGTTCATGGCCGAAGCCTCCCCGCGCCAGCGGGAACTGCTGGGCTTTCCGCCCCCTGGCGATTTACTTTGGACCGAACGGTTCATCGAAGGCATGGCCACCAGGTATCCCGGTTTCGACCCGTTGCCGTATCATGCGGCCCGTGGGTGATGAGTTGGGATGACCGGGGCATCCGAAGCCGCCGCCCGTCTGCCATGTGTCGTCTAACGTACCGGGCCGGGGCCCCAGTAGGCGGGGTGCTCGAGGCGGCAGCCAGCGGGCTCTTCGAATGGTCGGTAGGGCAGCATCTGGTAGATTTCGTCGAGGCGTTTGGAGATATCGTCTGGCAGCGGGCCCTGTTCCACCGCTTTAAAATTCTGTTCCAACTGTGCTACATTACGCGGCCCCGTCAAAACGGTAGACACGCCCTCTACACCGAGCGCCCAGCGCAGGCAGAGGACGGGCAATTCCATATCGATCTCATCAACAAAATCATAAAGCGCTTTTAATTGTTCCCGGCGGGCGGAAGTGAGCCAGGGGGCGCCGTTGTAGACGGATTCGTATTTTTTGACCAGCCAACCCTGCTGCGTCGGTGAGGCCAGAAAAACGCCCATGTTGTGCTTATTCGCGGTAGGGATAACATGCGTCAATGCATCCCGCCACAAGGGACTGGAGTTGAAGGCGGTTAATACGACGTCATACCAGCCGGTATCGCAAAGCCGTGCTAATTCATATACGCCGGTGCCACCAATACCTGTATACTTTATCACGCCTTCGTCCTTGAGTTCTTGAAGCAAATCCACCACCGGACCATGAAAAGAGATATCATCGTCGTACCAGTCAAACTGTCCCGGTCGATCCGGTTCGTGGACCATCATGACGTCAATGACATCGCGGCGTAAATTTTTCAGGCAGAGGTCAACGATTCGTTTTAGCTGATCTTTGTCTTTTGGGTCAAAGTTCGTCCATCCCGGCGGCGGGCCCAGCTTGGTGGACACGATGCAGGGCCCGCCGACTTCCTCCAACGCCCATCCGACGGCCGCTTCGCTGTCGCCATAATCGGCCGATGTATCTGCCAGGTTGATCCCCAGCTCAAGGGCGCGCCGGACCACAGGCAGCGTCCCTTTGTAGCCAGCTTCTCCGCCCGTCACAAACGCAGCTCCCAGAGACAATTCACTTACTTCCAGGCCGGTTCTTCCTAAGGTTCTTTTTTTCATAATTGTAGTGCTCTCCATAACCTGTTGCTATTTCTCATGTTTGCTAGCCACTGGAACTTACATCTGGCATCGCCTCAACGCATGATCTTCAACGGGCTCCAATAGGGTAAAATCACGGTAATTCTGATACCACGGGCGTTTTGTACCGGTGCAGGCATTACTCACGGCATTATAGATCAGGTACAGGATCGCCCGTCGCCAGGGTGAGACATTGTTGGCCGAGCCGTGTACCAGGTTGCAATGGACAAAAGCGACGGACCCTGCCGGACCGATTAATGGCTCGATCCCGTTGTCGTCTGCAAGCTGTTTCAAGGTGGTCTGATCAATATGGTGCAGTTCGTATCCTTTTCCTTTGGCATCCGTATGAAGCCTGGATTCAAGCAGGCCAAGATGATGTGAGCCCGGTACAACCAGAAGCGGCGAGGTGACTGCCGTACAATCGTCGATAAAAACCGAGACCATAATGCACCTCGGCTCGGGCATACCGTCCACCGTATGCCAGGGCGGGTAATCCTGATGCCAGGCCCATGCCGCCCCCTGGCCAAACCCCTGTTTGGGATTCATACGACTCTGGTGAAGATACACCTCTTCTGCCAACAATTGGCGAACTGGATTCAACAGCCTGGGCAGGACTGAAAGCCACCGAAACGGTTCGGAATACAAATGCGCGCCGAAGGCCAACCGCGCCGCTGTAGGGTCCTCCTTCTCCCGGACCACCTCCGGTCCTTCGCGCTTCAGCACTTCCTGCGTAGCCTGTTGAAGCGTTTCTACTTCCTGGTGGTCCAGCAAGCCGGGAAAGAGCAAATAGCCTTTTCCATTAAACTCAGCTACCTGCGTATCGTTGAGGTCCATAGTCTGTATGTGCCCTTGTGGTCCCGTGGTTTTAGTTTCATCCTACCTATTTCTTCGCTGCGCGCAGGCTATCCAGACGGCGGATCATGCGTTCTTTCGTATAGGCTGGTATCTTTGTATTGTCGTAGACAAATTGGAACGGTTCCAGGCGAGCCCCATCAGCGTTTGCGACGGCGTACGACCCTCTTTCCGGGAATTCTTCCAGATATTCTGTCGGGTTCTGGTACATGGTTGCACCGCCAAAGCGGCCGTCCTTCGAGATGGCATAAAAATTCAGACTGAAAATCGGATAGCCCTTTTCATCCAGCAGGCGGTTTTCTGTCATGGCCACCGCGCGTTTCAGGGTTTCGAGGCACGCTTCCTGGGGTGACATACCACCACGCATAAATTCCACGGTTAGAAAGGCCCCACAGACTTTGATATTGGCCTCACCCCGCCCGGTGGAACCGGCTGCTCCGACCTCGTTGTCGCAATACTGCCCGGTACCGATAATCGGGCTGTCGCCAACCCGCCCCGGAATTTTCCAGGCCAGACCGCTTGTGGTGGTTACACTGCTTATATTACCGTTGGCGTCCACGCCATTCATGTTGATGGTGCCGGTGGGCGTTTCGATCATGACGTCATCGTCATGATCCAGCCAGTTATCACGGGGGTTCAGGCGGGCTTTCCAGCGCAGCCAGTCCTGCCGACTTTCTTCCGTAAGCAGATTCTCCTCTTTAAAGCCCATATCCAGAGCGAATTGTTTGGCATCGGGGCCGACCATCATGATATGATCTGTATAGTCCATAACGGCTTTGGCCACCAGTGAAGGCGTCTTGATCCCTTCCAACGAAGCAACCGACCCCGCCCGTTTCGTAGGGCCGTGCATACAGGACGCATCCAGTTGAACGACCCCATCTGCATTGGGCAAACCACCATAGCCTACGGATTGATCTTCCGGGTCCAGCTCCTGAATGTTCACCCCGGCGATAATCGCATCAAGGGGATCAGCTTGTTGCTGCAACATGAGCTCATAGGCCTTGGCGACGCCGCGGAGGCCATTGCGTGAGGACACCACGGTCGGGCGGTTCGGGTTATTCTGATTTTGTGGGCGAGCGGGTAAGCCTTCAACCTTGCCGGTTGTGGCCATTCCCGCAAGCGCAAGCGCTGAAGATCCTAAAAAGGTACGTCGGGTAATAGGCATGGAAATATCTCCTTGGAACACGGTGTATATTAGATTTGTTGCATATAAGTTCTTTCTGTATGGTTGTTCGGATATTATAATGAAAGCCGCCCTGAACAGATAGGATTAAAACTAACCGTATTATAATTTCAAATGGCTACAAAACCTTCTGCATCCGCGCCTGGCATCACACTCAAACGTCTCCTGACGCTGGCTATCGGCGCGCGGCTGATTTCAGATACTGCGTCGCGGTTGTTCTATCCTTTTCTGCCGGTGATTTGCCGGGGGTTAGGCGTATCACTTGTCGCAGGCAGCTCGTTGATGACGGTGCGTACGGCTGTAGGGTTGCTGGCACCCTGGGGCGGCATGGCCATTGATCGGTTCGGGGTGAAACGGACGATCCTGTTTGCCATGGCCACACAGGCGATAGGGCTCTGGTGGTTTTCCATGGCTGAAGGCTGGCTGGCCGCTGTAGGACCGATTATACTCTTGGGGATCCCCATGGCTACCCTGGTTCCCGCGCTGCAAGTCTTTGTCAGCGATCGGGTGCCGTATCAAACGCGCGGCCGTATTATTGGCGCGGTTGAATTCAGCTGGGCTGCCGTCAATTTGTTTGTCCTGCCGGTGGTGGGATTTCTGATTACACTGCAAGGCTGGGCGACACCATTTTATTATCTTTCAGGCGTCACCGTCGCAGGCATGTTGATCGTCTGGCAATGGTTTCCGGAACATGTTCGGTCGACATCCACCCAACGGATGAAGATCCGGCCTTACCTGAAACAATTGCTGAAAAATCGAAGTGCCCTGGTGGTCGTCCTCAGTGGCGGTTTTCTGTTTGTCGGTACCGAGTCTTTCTTTATCACCTACGCCGCCTGGCTGGAACAGATCGCAGGTTTGAGTCCATCGGATATCGGGTTAGTGGTGGGTATCCTGGGATTGACGGAGTGGTGTGGCTCCGGTCTGTCGAGTGCCTTTATTGACCGGATGGGGAAACAACGCGGCGTGCTGGCTGGCTTTGTGCTGAGCAGCATCATGCTGAGTATTCTGCCTTTTCTGGAGGTCTCTTTGTGGATGGCCATCGCCGGTCTGGCTATCTATTCTCTGCTGTTTGAATTTACCATTGTTTCTTCTATTCCATTGCTTTCAGAACAGATTCCGGAGGCCCGTGGCATGACCTTGACTATGGGTATTCTGGCCATATCACTCAGTCGTCTCATCATGGCGCCTGTCGCTGCCTGGCTGATGGAGCATGTGAGTTTTACCGCGACCTGTTTTGTCGGCGCGATTGGCACAGGGTGCGGTGCCCTGTTGCTGGCATTATGGGCAAAGGAACATCCGTAATGAACTACCTGCTGCGATATCAGGGGCTTTTTACCTGGGCAATAGAGTAACATTTCCAACGACACAAAAAGGACCAGTCTCTATCGTATGGTCGGTGTTTTTCTTGACAGAATTCATGGTTTTATATACATCTGCTTATCCGTATATACGGATAAGCAGATGTAATGATACAGGAGAACAACTATGGATAATGATCTTGCCATTTTTAAAGCCTGTGCCGATGCGACGCGGTTACGGATTTTATTTCTACTTACCGAGCGTGAATTGTGTGTGTGCGAATTGATGGCTGTACTGGATATGCCGCAGGGGAAGATATCAAGGCACCTGGCTATTATGAAGCAGGCCGGCATTCTGACCGACCGCCGTGACGGTATCTGGGTGTACTATGCGCTGGTGGATGCCTCTTCCGGGGCGATATCGCACATACGATTCTACCTCGTCCAGGAACGAAATACCCATGATCAGATAGGCCATGATCTTATCAGTCTGCGTACCCTGGCAGATCAGGGTAAAATTTGTGTACCGCATCCTTCTCCAGCTGGTCTGATGCGGATAGAGGCCTAACATGGATGCGGCATCGAATAAGCTGTCCTATATAGATCGGTATTTGACGCTATGGATTTTCCTGGCCATGGCCCTGGGTGTCGGTGTCGGTGTGTTTGCCCCTGAGGTGCCAGAGGTCATACAGCGTGGACAGGTAGGGACCACCAATTTTCCGATTGCTATCGGTCTTATTCTAATGATGTACCCGCCGTTGGCCAAGGTAAAGTATGAAGACCTGGGTGATGTCTTTCGTAACTGGCGTATCCTGGGCCTTTCTCTGCTCCAGAATTGGGTGATAGGCCCGATCCTCATGTTTGCTCTGGCGCTCCTGTTCCTGCAGGATTACCCGGAATACATGACCGGTCTGATTATGATCGGATTGGCGCGGTGTATCGCGATGGTCATTGTCTGGAATGAACTGGCGAAGGGAGATACGGAATATGCGGCGGGCCTGGTCGCGTTTAACAGCCTGTTCCAGGTCTTTTTCTATAGTGTCTATGCCTATGTGTTTATCACCGTACTGCCGCCGCTATTCGGGTTGGAGGGCAGTGTCGTGCAGGTCACCATGGGGCAGATTGCCGAGAGTGTGTTCATTTACCTGGGTATTCCATTCCTAGGGGGGATGGCGACGCGATTTCTGCTGATACGCCTCAAGGGACGCACCTGGTATGAGCAGGTGTTTATTCCAAAAATAAGTCCGATTACCCTGATCGCGCTTCTTTTCACCATCCTGGTCATGTTCAGTCTCAAAGGGGATATGATCGTGGCCATACCCATGGATGTCGTCCGTATCGCCATACCGCTGTTGATCTATTTTGTGTTGATGTTTTTGATTTCCTTCTGGATGGGCTGGTGGATCGGCGCGGATTATTCCAAGGCGGCCACGCTGTCCTTTACTGCGGCCAGCAACAACTTCGAGCTGGCCATTGCGGTGTCTGTTGCTGTTTTTGGCCTGAATTCAGGTGTGGCTTTCGCTGCGGTGATTGGTCCGCTGGTCGAAGTGCCGGCCTTGATCGCGCTGGTACGCGTCGCCTTATATTTTCAGCGGCGGTACTTCGGGCAGGAATGATGGCGCTATTTGGATACCCGCTTTAAAGATTGTAACAAAACGCGTCCTGGCCCGCCTCAATA
>Ga0115002_10000636_pt1 | contig 49049 bp, 47 predicted proteins | sample ArcticOcean_MG_C_8_FD_89576 | JGI IMG/M metagenome (GOLD analysis project Ga0115002, IMG submission 89576) | Marine microbial communities from western Arctic Ocean - ArcticOcean_MG_CB11_86 | ecosystem: Environmental > Aquatic > Marine > Oceanic | place: Arctic Ocean: Canada Basin | collected... | reverse complement strand
GCCTCGTCAGGATGCGAGTGCAACACATCTGACGCACCGGCCGGAACGATCATTTCCAACATACGGACATTATCGTTTTCTTCCAACACTTTGTAGTTATCAGGTGAACTTTCAACAGGGTCGATGTATGGCATGGGCCAGTCCTTTGTTTTGGTGTTTTAGCGCACAGGCTGCCTTGTGAAGTGAGAGACTAAGACAAGTCAGTGCTATATTCAATTTTCGGTCATTCGCATGTTTGATTCACACGGGCTAAAAACGATTCATACGATCCAGCCAAATTATTGGCATATATCAAGAGTGAACATCAGTCGTTCCTAAAGAAAAAGTGGCATTGCCGCCCACTGAAAGGTAATTCGTGGAGTACGAAGCAGTAATTGGTCTCGAAACGCACGTCCAGCTGAAAACGCGCAGCAAAATGTTCGGAACTTCCAGCGCCGAGTACCAGACTGCCGAGCCAAACACTCTCGTCGATGAAGTCAGTATGGCGTTGCCGGGCACCCTCCCGGTCGTCAATGAAACTGCCATCGAGTACGCAATGATGATCGGCATGGCGATCAACTGCAATATCGCACGAATCACCAAGTTCGACCGTAAGCAGTACACCTACCCCGACCTGATGAAGGGTTACCAGATAACCCAGATGGACGAGCCGATCTGCTACGAAGGCTATGTCGATATTCCGCTCGACGAGCCCATACGCGTACGCATCAACCGGGTTCACATGGAAGAAGACGTCGCACGCCTGATCCACGTCGAGGGTCCCAGCGGTAGCACAGTTCACTCTCTGCTCGATATCAACCGCGCCGGCACCCCGCTAATGGAGGTGGTGACCGAGCCCGATATGCACACTTCAGAACAGGTCGAGGCGTACATCACCAATCTTCAACAAATCATTCGTTATCTCGGTGTAGGCACTGCCAACATGGAATCAGGCTCATTCCGCTGCGATGCCAACATCAGCGTTCGACCAAAGGGCTCGACTGAACTTACGACGAAGGTCGAAGTCAAAAACATGAACCGAATTCGTGCGGTTGTGCGGGCGGTCGAATATGAGATCGAACGCCAGATTGGCTGCTACGAAAGCGGCGAACGCATAATTCAGGAGACTCGTGGTTGGGATGACGGCAAGGGCATCACCAACTCCCAGCGCAGTAAAGAGGAAGCCAACGACTATCGTTACTTCCCCGAGCCAGATATTCCGCCGCTGATCATCAGCGAAGACTGGATCGAGCGTACCCAAGCGAAGATGCCAGAGTTGCCGATCCCCCGCAAGGCACGCTTCATCAGCGAATGGGGACTTGGTGAATACGATGCTGATCTTTTGACTGCACTGCGATCGACGGCTGACTATTTTGAGGCCGTTTGCGCGGGTGAAAAAGCCTCGTCTCCTGATGCCAAACATGCATTCGCCAAGGCGGCGTCCAACTGGCTCACCGGCGAGATGGCGCGAATGATGAACGATGATGAGATCGTGAACATGGCCGATACGAAGGTCGCACCAGAAGCTCTGGCGACGCTTGTCGAAAAGTTCCGCAAGCGCGAGCTGAATAACAATTCGGCCAAACAGGTTTTCGAGGTGATGTACGAAAAGGGCACTGCACCTGATGCGATCATCGATGAGCTGGGGCTTGGTGTTGTTTCTGGTACCGATTCCCTGGGGCCAATCGTCGACGAAGTAATCGCCAACAACGAAAAGGCCGTTGCCGACTTTCTTGGCGGAAAAGAAGTCGCCCTGAAATCGCTTATGGGCCAGGTGATGAAGGCCACTCGTGGTCAGGCAGATCCGGTGCAGGCGACGGAGATGATCAAGGAAAAACTAGCGGCTCGATAATCACTGGTGACGGTCAAGCCCACTGTCATCCTGAATTCTCCACTGTCATCCTGAACTTGATTCAGGATCAAGCGTCGGCAGAAAATAACCCGGCAATTACGCTTACTTGTATGACCAGATGTGGCGAGACTGCCTCCGTGGCCTTAACATAGATAGGTGTTGACTACATGCGCACCCTAATTGCGCACAGGAAATTTTATGGAAACCGTATTTAGCCTAATACTGCTCGTTACCGCAATCACGCTTATCGCCGTGTTGCTTATTCAGGCTCGCGGCACTGGTTCCTCCCTCTTTGGAGAGGCGACCAGCACCTTCCGATCTCGACGTGGTGTCGAGCAACTCATGTTTCGTGCGACGATCGTGCTGGCGTTCGTATTTGTTGGCGTAGCAATCGCCAACGTGCGTTTCAGCTGACACGCTATTTCATAACGACGTAGATCATTCAGGCGCTTGTGAAGCGCCTGTTTTTTTATCATTTTTCGGCCCGACCTTCTTCGTTACGGGTGTAATATCGACCGCCATGCCAAGCCTCAGTACCCAGCCGTATATAGTCGAACTCGATTCCAAGGACTCACTGGCTCCTTCCGTCGTGGGAAGCAAATCGGCTTCGATTGCCGATCTTATGAGCAATGGAACCGTGGTCCCTCCCGGATTTGTGATCCGGGCTGCAGCGTTTGATGATTTCATCAGTTCCGTTAAAACTGAGATCAAGGAAATTCTCGCCACAGTCGATGTTGAAAACGCGTCATCGGCTTTTGAAGCTTCAGACACTATAAGTGAGCTGCTCGAACCGCTGCCCACTCCCCAAGGTTTAGAAAACGGTATTGCTGCTCGACTTGTTGACTCATCAATCGCATACGCAGTGCGATCCTCGGCAACTGCGGAGGATCTGGCAGACGCGTCGTTCGCGGGCATGTACGACACGTTCCTGAACTCCATCGGCAGTGAATCTGTGATGAGTCGGATTCGCGATGTCTGGACGTCGTACTACGCTGGACGAGCAATTTCGTACAGGCAGCAGCAGGGAATTCCGCACGAATCGGGTTCTATGGCGGTGCTGATTATGGAACTGGTCGATTCGGAGGCAGGTGGGGTTATTTTCACTCGGGATCCCCGGGATGGCACTGATCAGATTATCGTCAACGTGGCCCTGGGACTCGGTGAGGGCGTGGTTTCGGGTGTCGCACAGTCGGACTCGTTCACCCTAGATTCAAGATCGCTCGAAATCACCAGCCGAAACGTGATCGACAAGGAGCGGATGGTCGCTCCCGGCATGACGGGTTCGATCAGGTCTGAGCCTGTGCCGGCAGCAAAACGGAGTGTCGCTGCACTAAGCGACGAGCAGATTCTGGCCGTTGTAAAAGCGGCGATGACCATCAAAGAGACGGCTGGAGGCGATCGCGATATCGAGTTCGCTGTCGATGGTGATGCTGTCCATATTTTGCAGTCGCGGCCAATCACTACGGGTGCGAAGCAGGAGACAGATTTTCCGGTCGAGTGGGACAGCCCAGAAGACGAGAAACTGTACTGGACGGCGGGTAAGCAACCGAACTTACCTCTTGAGATCGATTACCAGATGATGGCGAGTGTCGCGCAAAAGCGATCTGTTGATACTGTCGGCCAGTACATGGGGCGGAATGATCTCAGAAAGCTCGTCAACGGATACCTTTTCTCCGCAGAATCTCCGAGAGACCCGGAAGAGACAAGGGCGAGGCTTTTCAAACACCACCTCCAGGGCAGGCGGTATCTAGCGAAGCGAACGACTTTCTACCGCGAGGAGATCGAGCCGGTATTACTCAAAAATCTTCGAGAAATTGAGCTCGTTAGACCCGACGATGACGCCCGGATCCCCGACCACATAACCAACCTGCGGAGCACGATGGGATTGGCTGCCGATCACCAGAATGATCTGCACTGGCGCGGCTGGGCTGGATTCCCGAGAGGCAAAAACGATATCGGGGTCCTGTTTTCGAAAATCACTGGTAAACCTGTGATCGAAGCATCAAACCTGACACTGGCACTTGATCACATGACCGCGCGGCTTACCAAAAGGCTGATCGGAATCGCGTTGCTGGTGAAAAATGATGAATGGCTTACAGAGGTGTTCGCGGCTCGAAATTATGAGAGCCTCTTCCAACGTGGCAATGGCAAACGACCAACTGTAAAAAGATTCCGCACGAGATTCCAGGCAATGCTGAAAATCTGGGGTCGAAGAAACGGCATTGGCTATGGGTCGGCATGGAAGCCCACCGATCCGTCGTGGAACATGAACCCAGAAATCCCGCTCGATTCGATAGGCTCGTTCGTTCGTCAGGATCTGGAGTCGCTTGGACGATCACACTCAGAACTTGTACAAAAACGGCTGTCGGCGATACGTACAGTGCGGGAGAGAATTGGCCGAGACAAAAAAGTTCGCAGGGAGTTCGAGTTCGAATTGTTCCGGGCAACAAGAAATGTCCAGACGATGGAGAACCACAATTATCTGATCGAGCAGCGAAGTTTCGGTGAATACCGAGAGTCGATCAACCGGGCTGGAATGGCTCTCACTCGCGAAGGGCTTATCGCAACTCCCGATGATATTTTCTACTTGCGACTTTCCCAATTGGATGACGCCGCCGAAGCCAGCGATTATTCAGGCCTTCGATCTCAGGTAATTCAGGCCAAATATGAAGATGCAGAAAACTCGAAACTAACGCGGCCCGATTTTTTGGGCACGAAACCGCCACAAACCGAGAAAGACGGTAGTGGTGCCGACGAACCGCTTCGTGGTTTGAGCAAAGATGGACAGACTCTTCACGGGGAGCCTTCGTCTGCCGGTTCATTCACTGGAACTGCACGTGTTGTGATTACGAGGACATCTCGCCCGCCAGACGTGAAGAAGGGCGACATTCTCGTCACTGAAAATACCGGGCCTGACTGGGTTCCGATATTCCCGTTGATCGGGGGGCTGATTCTCGATGGCGGGGACAACTTCCAGCATGCGTCGCTGATCAGCCGTGAGTACGGAATCCCCTGCGTAATTCAGTCCAAAGAGGCTACGAAAATCATCGCGGACGGTCAGCTGGTAACAGTTGATGGCACAGCAGGAACGGTCACGCTAAACCCGATGGTTTAGCCGACTACCGAACCACCAACTCTCCCCAACTGGTATCCGAGACAACGAACTTGTATTCAGGATCACCACCAAATCCGAAAAAATCAGACTCATATGTCACTGTCCAGTTGACGCTGCCGACCCAATCGACGATTTCGATCACCCCGGCGGCAACCAAGTCATCTGGACTATTCGGATCAACTTCGTAGATGGTGACATCCACGACACCATTTTGAACGTTCCCGCCGACCACATTGAGTGTCACGATTTCACCCCGATCGACCACGGTTATCTCTCGACCCCTGCCATCTGTCCATTTCAATCTGGGAACAGTTGGCAAATCGAGATTAATCAATCGGCTTATTGCTGAGAGCACAGGCGGATAGAACCAGACGCATGAGTGTGCTGCCGGTGGCCAGTTTCCACCACACTTCACCACCCAGACAGGTTCATCTGGCAACGGTGATCCGACCGATACAGCGCCAAGTTCAAGTTCGGATTTGATCGAGTAGAAAGTCTTGGCTCGAGCTGTACTTTCAAGAGCAGCTATCACATTTACTGCCGATGATCCAGGCAACAGATCGAAATGAGCTTGCGTGCTTCTCGGTATTGTGAGGCAGACACTCACATCCCAGACAGCATCTACCGCACCCGCTCCATCGACCAAATTCGTGCCTTGAAGTGGTGAGTCCAGAGTGGTCACACTGGCAATGTGATCGAGGTGTTCAGCGTTGCTAATTGACAGCAAATACGCTGACACCACTCCGCCCATACTGTGCGAAACAATGTCGATGCGAATTTGTGGATTTAACTCAACAATTCTTTCAACTAGTTGATCGAGCTTTTCTGCCCCAGCTACAACCCCCGAGCATGTGTGAGCTTTTGTGTAGGCAACATAGTGCCGACCCGTACCCGAGTGATTTTCAACAGTTACTTCCTCTCCTGTAGCCGTATCGAAATACACACCCGAATAGCTAAACGTGACCACATCATTCACACTCAAGATCGGAACATGTTCGTCTGTTTCTGATCTGGTGGAGTTAATAGATTGAGCATCATTCTGAATTTGAGAAGTTATAGCTGAAAGCCTGAACAAGAGAGAATCTGGGCCAGCATTTTCCGTCTCATCCATCCAATCTGACTCCGAATCAACGCCCTGCACGACAATTAGTTTGCGAACAGGCACCGGCACTGGCGTGCTTGTTGGGGTGGCGGCTGGCGCGGGTGTCGGAATCTGTGTCGGCGATGGCGAGAGCGGCGTAGCACTGGCGATGATCGTCACAGATCGAACAGGCTTGGAAGTCGGCGCAGGCGTAGGAATCCGAGTGGCAACAACCGTAGGGGTGGGAATGGGCACCAAGGTTTGGACTAGTGTCGGCGTAGGCATTGATTTCGGGGTAGGCGCAGCCACTACTACCGAAACTGCAGTTGGTGTCTCGGTAGAGTTTGGTGTTGGTATCGGAGTCTCAGGTGACTCAGCAACGGAAGCCGGACTAACCGTTCGCTCATCGATGGTCGCTGATGGTGAAGCCGGATCCGGCACTTGCACAGTCGCAACTTCAATGGCCTCCACTTCGCTCTGAAATTGTTGAGTATCAACATTTCTGTCGCTCGTACATGCTCCCACCAACACGACCGCACACAGCACCACCCCGGCAACACTGAGTAATCTATAGACGCTAATATCCGGAATAATCATCAAACTGACACCGAACAACCGATAACACTGAGTCAATCAGTCCGTATTTTACGCCTTCGCGTCATGCACAAGATGAACACGCCGAACCTGTCGCTGTGCAGTCCCACGAGAATCCCGAAGAGTGCCTTTAGCCTCGCGTCCAGGCTGTTTCAACTCCGGTGTCGGAGATAGAAATTCCTGCGGCGTCGAGTTGGTCGCGTACGGCGTCAGCGTCTCCCCAGCGTTTTTCTGATCGAGCGTCTTTACGCTGCTGAACGAGCGCCTTAACTTCCGTATCACTCAGGCCAGCTTTTCGCGGTGGGGCTTCCAGGGTAAAACCTAGCACTCCTGTCAGCTCGCGAACCAGTTCAATGGCTCCGGAAACGTTCTTGCCATCGTCTCTTCCGCGGTTCATCTTGCGACAGAGATCAAATATGGCTGCGAGTGCCATTGGTGTGTTGAGATCGTCGTCCATCGCCTCGACGAACCGGCGCTCGTACGGCCTGAAATCTACCGCTTCTTCGGATTGATTTGGCTTGATATCAACCGCCGACCTGATACGCCGCATCGATCGTTCTGAATCGCCGATAAGCTTCTTTTCGAGGAGCGGATTCGAGCGATAATGACTTTGCAAAATCCACAGGCGAATGGCGTCAGCGCTAAATTCTTTGAGCGCCGCATTCACGTTGAACGCATTGCCCAGCGACTTGCTCATCTCCTGCCCATCCGCAATGCGCAGCATCCCGTTGTGCATCCACACATTTGCAAACGGCACGGTGCCCGAAGCCGACTCGCTTTGTGCGATTTCGTTTTCGTGGTGCGGGAATATCAGGTCCAGCCCGCCACCGTGAATGTCGATCTGCTCGCCCAAATGCTTGAACGCCATTGCCGAGCATTCAATGTGCCAACCCGGACGTCCGGGACCCCACGGGCTGTCCCATTTGGGTTCATCGGATTTTACGGCTTTCCATAGCGCGAAATCTGCAGGATCTTCCTTACCCTCTTCGAGATCATGCCGAGTCGCCTCAAGCATCTCGTCGATGTTCTGTCCGCTCAGCTTGCCATAGTCGGACTTGTTTCGAACCCGGTAATAGATAGAGCCGTTCAGCTCGTATGCAGATCCGCCGTCGACCAATCGCTGGATCAGGCCGATGATGTCCGGCATGTCCTCGGTCGCACGTGGGTGCACGGTGGCGCGCCGTACGTTCAGTCCGTCGATCGACTTGTAGAACGACTTGATGTACTTCTCGGTGATTTCTTCCCAGGGAACGTCGTCGTCGCTGGCTCGATTGATGATCTTGTCGTCAACGTCGGTGAAGTTCTGGACTTTTCTAACCTTGAATCCCCTGTATTCGAGATACCGATCGAGCACGTCGAACACGATGCTGCTCAGGGCGTGCCCCAGATGGGAGTCGTCGTAAACGGTGACCCCGCAAACGTACATTTTGACTTCGTCGCCAATCGGGACGAAATCTTCTTTTTTGCGGGTGAGCGAGTTGTAAAGCTGAATCATGCGTTTCGACTGGTGTTTCGACTGGTGTTTCGACTGGTTACTTGGATGCGGGGACTATGGTGACGATGGTCTGGGCGGCAATGCCCTCACCCGCGCCTATTGCGCCGACACGATCGGTCGAAGTTATTTTTACGTTGATATCGGTGTTTTCGAGACCGGAGATGGCTCCAATTTGCGCTTCCATTTTGGGAGCTTCGGAGCTGAGTCGAGGTCTCTGCGCAATGATCGTAGCATCGACATGATCGACCAGCCATCCAGCTTCCAGCACTAATCGTGCCGACTCAGCGATAAATTGAGCCGAGTCGAAGCCGGCATAGCGTTCATCAGATGAAGGGAATCGCCCGCCCAGATCGCCAAGTCCGGCGGCTCCGAGAATCGCACTCGCGATCGCGTGAAACAGTACATCTCCGTCGGAATGGCCGTCCAAACGCTTCTCGAACTCGATGTCGATTCCACCAAGACGCAGTGGCCCACCATCGACGAGAGCATGGCCGTCGAATCCAATGCCGAAGCGTGACCCTGCAGTATCCGAACCACCACTTAATACGCTGCCCGTTCGGCGCCCGTGAATTAGCGTTGCCAGTTCAAGATCTTCGGGTGTGGTGATCTTGATGTTGTCGTTTGAGCCGTTAAACACAGCGACCAACCCGCCAACCTTCTCGACCATAGACGCATCGTCGGTCACGTCGTCAGTGGTCATTTCGTGAGCTGTGTTGAGTACGTCGTATCGGAATATTTGCGGTGTTTGAACCGCCCACATGCCATCCCGGTCCGGGGTGTCTGTAACGACTCGATGTGGAGCAATCTTGATCGTGTCTTTTACAGGTACGGCTGCTATTGCCGCGCCGATTTTCTGTGCAGTCAGCAATCCCCGTTCAATCATTTCATGGTCGATAAACGGTCTTGCGCCATCGTGGACGGCTATAAAATCCGGGGCACCGTTTTGCTGTCTGGCGAGAACTTCGAGGCCGATTTTTACGGAGTCCTGCCTGCGGGCTCCTCCGACGACCACGTCCACGACTTTTGTGAATTTGCCAGCCGTGACTGCAGCTCTGCCATCTTCGATATTTTCTGCGGACATGACGAGTACCATCGAGCCAACGCCAGCAAACGTTTCGAATACCCTGAGCGAGTGTGAGATAACCGGCTCGCCACCGAGTAACGCTATCTGCTTGTCAACTCCGCCCATCCGAGAGCTCTGCCCGGCGGCAACTATCACCACTCCCAGCTGGCCTGTTTCATTGGTCATCCGAGATACCCGATCCAGTCTTGTAGCCACTCGATGCCCCAGAAGCAGACGTAGGCGATACCTGTGGACTTGATCGCTTTAGCGACGAACACCACCGCAAGGAATCGCTTGACCGGATAGCCGATGCTGCCGGCAGCTATTCCGATTACATCGAATAGCGGGTTCGGAATTATCGCTCCGATGAACAGGATGATCCCGCCACGCCGTTGAACGAGCGAGTGGATTCTTGGGTAGTACTTATTCTTCTCCAAAAACGAACGACCGGATATGCCAGCGAGGTACCCAGTCATCTCACCAAGTGCCTCGGCAGATGCTGAAACGATGCCGATTGTCAGCGGATTCAGGCCGAGATCGGGTGCTGCCGCAATGCAGACGGCGGCCGGTCCTGGGACAGGCAAAATAATTGACCCAGCAGCAATGAAGCTAACGATCCAGACACCACCGTATCCGACGTTCTCCAAGTTCAAGCTGTCGGTTAGCCAGAGAGTCACTCCCACGATCACAAATCCGACAACGAATCCGGCGATCGCGATTCTGAACGCTTTTTCGCGATTCTGAGAAAGCCACAGCTGTACACCGATCAGATCACGAGGAGAGTCGGTCGATTTCGCATCCAAGCTTTCGTCAGAACGCGTCGAATCCGAGACGTCGGGTATTTCAGAATGTTGGGAGTCGGACAAGTTAGGATTTCTCGGATTACCCAGAATCACTAGAACTAAACGAGATGTGTGAATTAGACAAGGTCAGAGAGCCACGAAATCGACTGCCTACAGGCGTAAGCGACGACCAGAAACTTGATCGCTTTGCCCAACCCTACCCATAAAAAGAACTTCGATATTGGGTAGCCGAGTGATCCGGCAGCGATTCCACCAATATCAAACAGTGGGTTTGGAATAACGGCGAGAATGAACAATGCCAGTCCGCCGCGCCTCACAACCCAACCCCGAATACTCGAATAGTACCGCGATTTCTGCATGACTCCCTGACTTCCGTAGCCAGCCAGGTATCCGGTTAGTTCGCCGATGGTCGATCCGACTGCACCAGTTAACGCCAAAAATCCGAAGTTCAAGCCAATATCAGGTGCTGCAGCAGCGCATACTGCCGCCAGACCAGGAACCGGGACTACAACTGCCGCCGACCCAACCAGGTTTACAAGAAATGCTCCCCAGTAACCGGCATCCTGAACGTCGAGCCAGCCACCCAGCCATGAAATCGTGCCGCCAACCACTGAAACTACGACTACCGTCCAAATTATCGCCTGATAAGTACTGTGGTGTTTCGCTATAAATTCAGCAAATTTGTTCGCGGGTACACCAGCACTTGTAGTGACGGAGTCCTGTGTTGGTTTTTCTGGCACGCCAGCATCTTACGGTAATTGGCGCGAATAGACCTCCCAACTTCGTATTGTTTTATGAAGGGGAGGTTTATTACTTATCGACGCCTTGTTGCGCTTTTGCTATTCAGCCACTGTTACGGGCAACGGGTTCTTTTTCCGACTCTTCAGCTTGATCAGCGACCGCGTCGTTTTCTTCGATTTGTTCGTCGTCATGGGCGCTTAGCTTGAAAGTGATCTTGTCTTCTGCGACGTCGACAAGTACCAATGATCCTTCCGGGAACTCTCCGGCGAGTAGCAGTTTCGAAAGTGGACTTTCTACGTAACGCTGAATCGCTCGTTTCAGTGGCCTTGCACCGTACATTCGGTCGAACCCGGTTATGGCAAGCCAGTTGCGAGCTTCATCAGTCAGAGTCAGCGAAACTTTGAGGTCAGAAACCCGTTCGGTCACTTCAGTGATGAACTTATCGACTATCAGCCTGATGTCTTCTTCATCCAGTGAATCGAAGACGATGTACTCATCGATCCTGTTGAGGAACTCAGGCCGGAACGCCTGTTTCAACGCGTCTTCAACGTTCTCACGAAGTTTGGCACTTTCAGTATCTTCACGGCTTTGCTTGTTGAAACCAAACGCCTGTCGTTTTACATCACCCGATCCCAGGTTGCTGGTCATGATGATGATGGTGTTTCGGAAGTCGACCGTCCTGCCATGGCTGTCCGTCAATCGACCATCATCAAGCACCTGAAGCATCGTGTTGAACACATCAGGGTGCGCTTTTTCGATCTCATCGAATAGCATGACTGAGAAAGGACGTCGTCGTACGGCGTCCGTCAGGTGACCACCATCGTCGTAACCAATGTACGCAGGCGGTGCGCCAATCAGCTTGGTGATGTCGGCTGGTGACTGGAACTCCGACATGTCGACCCGAATCATGTTGTCTTCGTCGTCGAACATGAACTCAGCGAGCGCCCGAGCAAGCTCTGTCTTTCCGACCCCGGTTGGGCCAAGGAAGATGAAACTTCCAATAGGACGCTTAGGGTCGGATAGACCGGCTCTTCCGCGACGCACGGCGTCGGCAAGCACTTCGACAGCGTGATCCTGACCGATCACCCGTGAGTGCAACCGTTCTTCTAGGTGCAGTAGGCGCTCACCTTCACCTTCAACCAGGCTGGTGACAGGAATGCCGGTGTGTTCAGCTATCAAAGCGGCGATATCTTCAGCGGTGACAGTATCGCTGGCACCATGGGAATTATCCCATTCTCGTTTGCTGTCTTGGTACTCCTCGTTGAGTCGAATAACCTGTGCTTTCAAGTTCGCTGCCAGCTCGTAATCACCGGCAGTTGATGCCGCTTCTTCTTTGTCAGTGAGTTCCTGTCGACGCTTCTGAAGCTCTGTCAGCTCTTTCGGCCAGGTCGGGCTCTCGATTCTTTTCTTTGCCGCCGCCTCGTCGATCAGGTCTACAGCCTTGTCGGGCAGCAGGCGATCCGAGACATATCTGGCCGACAGCTTCACCGCAGCTTCGAGTGCTGAATGTTCGATCTTGTAATCGTGATGTTGCTCGTATCTCGGTCGCAGGGTATCGAGCATTTCTATTGCCGAATCGATATCCGGCTCCTCGACCCACACGGGTGAAAACCTTCGTTCGAGTGCGGCATCTGCTTCGATGTATCGACGGTATTCGGCCGGTGTTGTTGCGCCAATGGTTTGAAGTTCTCCACGCGAAAGTGCAGGTTTCATCATGTTCGATGCATCTAATGCACCACCACCTCCGCCTGCTCCCACAACGGTGTGAATCTCGTCGATGAACAGGACAATTTCGCCTGACGCCTGACGAATTTCATCCATCACGGCTTTAAGGCGTTCTTCGAATTCACCTCTCATGCTGGCACCTGCGACCAGTGATCCCATCTCAAGTGAAAGTACACGCCGACCCTGAAGACTCTCCGGAACTTTTCCGTCGACAATCCTCTGAGCCAGTCCTTCTGCTATCGCCGTCTTGCCTACTCCGGCCTCGCCAATAAGCACCGGGTTGTTCTTGGTTCGGCGAGTAAGCGTCTGCATTACCCGACGAATCTCAAGATCACGCCCAATCACCGGGTCGAGGTCGCCGTTCCGTGCGAGCTCGGTCAGGTCGACGCTGTATTTCGAAAGAGCCTGGTACTTGCTCTCGGCGTGCGAGTCGGTAACTCGTGCCGACCCACGCACCGCAAGCAGCGCTTGGTACACGCGCTCATCCGTGATGTCGCGTTCCTTAAAGAGCTTCGCAATCTCGCCGTCGGAGTTTTTGGTGATAGCCACCAATAGGTGTTCTGCCCCAATGAACTCGTCTCGGAGCCTGGTTGCTTCTTGTTTTGCTGTTTCCAGAATTTCTCCGACGCGTTCAGTCATGAACATCTGAACCTGCCCCATGTTGCCACCAACTGTTGGGGATTCGCTCAGGTTGACCTCTAAGGCGGATACCAGTCCTTCGATGTCGATATTGAGTTCTTCCAGAATTTTGATCGCGAGCGAATCTTCTACGCGTAGAAGTCCGATGAGCACATGCTCAGCATCCCACTGGTTCTGGCGCATCTGTACGACAAGCTCCTGCGACATGCGTAGTGCTGCCTGTGCTTGCTCTGTCAGTTTTTCTCGACTTGGATCAAATACCATTTTTAATATTCCCGTCTCTCCTGCTCACCCTGACTTCTGGGATGTCTGGTTTGCCGTTCCGACCTACTCGGAATCGGGTCGGAGATTTGCTAACCCGGTAGCCTCGTCTGGCCTTCTCGTAACTTGATGATTTCGACTGTCAGACCCTTTACGTGGTCTTCCAATTTGTCGATCCTTTTCAAAAGCCTCGACATTACTTCGATGCCGGCAAGGTTCAGACCGAACTCATCTTTCCATCGCAATATCTGTTGAATCAGTTCAACGTCTCGGTTCGAATAGAGTCTCGTTCCACCGCTCGACCGCTGAGGGATGACCAGTTCCCAGCGCTCGTAATTGCGCAGAGTCTGTTGGTGAACCCCACACAGCTGGGCGACTATCCCGATGGCGAAAACCGGGTCGTTGTGTCCCATGGTCATTCGTCATCACCTCCGCTGGATTCACCTTCAGCCACAGAACTCACACTTCGTAGTTTTGAGTACAGGTCCTGCTCTGCCGCCGTGAGATATTCAGGAAGCCGGACGTTTACAGTTGCGTATAGATCGCCAAAGGAATCTGAGCCCTGCTTTGGCAATCCTCTTCCCTTGATCTTGAAGGACCGCCCGTTCTGGGTTCCCGCCGGAATCTGAAGAGCAATGCGACCTGTCATGGTCGGAACTTCAGCCTCACCACCGAGCACCGCATCAAGCAATGGCACTGCGATCTCCGCACGGAGGTCAGCGCCTTCGCGGGTAAACCTTTTGTCGGCGCGTACGTTTACTGTCAGCGACACTTCAGTGTTGCGATCCGGACGAAGCGTTATTTTGCGACCGTCTCGAACGCCTTTAGGTATCTCGACTTCGAGATTCCGCTTGCCGTTCGACGAATTCCCTATCGAGATCCGCCTGGTTGCACCGGTGTAAACCTCGTCAAGCGAAATGTCGAGTGATCCTTTGTGTTTGGCCGGGCCCTGTTGCTGACCACCCGTCCCGCCGAACATATCGCCGAATCCACCCTGATTGTTGTTCACACGAGGACCAGCGCTTCTCGCTGAGCCCCCTCCACCAAACAGATCATTCAGATTGAAGCCCATCCCGCCGCCGGGACTGCTTCCTCTTCCCCCACCCATGTTGCGCATCTGGTCGGCATGCTTCCAGTTGTCACCGAACTGGTCATAGTCCTTACGATGTTCGGGATCACCAACAACTTCGTAGGCTTCGTTGACCTTCTTGAACTGGTTTTGGGCGCGATCGTCATTCGGATTAACGTCGGGATGAAGCTTTCTCGCCATCCTGCGATAAGCCGTTTTAATTTCTTTGTCGGAAGCGGTTTTATTCACTCCGAGTAGGTCGTAGTAGTTCTGGGCCATAACTTGCTTAGCAGATCGCGACGTGCCTCGATTGCGCGTCAAACACGGGATTTCCAGTTGATAACTACGTAATAGTAGCACATCTTATTCGTATCAGAACAGATGATTTGATAAGCTAGTTATCAGATTTATACATTTGAGTTCTGTAAGTTTTGAAAGCAAGCCGATTAAGTGTTGCTGGCTTCGGAGTCGGTGATTCAAATCGGAAATCTGTAATTACGAATAAGGAAATGAAAATGGCAATTGAGAAATGGCAACCCTTTGGAACTGTTCGAGAATTCGATGACCTGTTCGGCAGGTTCTTTGGAAACCGACCAGCGCCCAGCCTAACGCGAAGCACGGAGCCTGAGTCGTGGAGCATCCCGCTCGACGTAGTCCAGGACGGCGATTCGCTGGTTGTCACTGCTTCAGTCCCGGGGATTACCCTGGACGAAATCGATGTTTCGGTTGATGACAACATCCTGACCATCCGGGCAGAGTCGGCCAAAACAAACGGAACTACCGCTAAAGACTCGTCGGCAGAAACCAACGGTTATCTTCTACGGGAGAGGCGAACAGGCTCTTACTACAGGGCGCTTCGGCTCCCGGAGACCGTCGATTACGAGAACACTGAATCGACGTTCAAGGACGGCATACTGACTATCAGGATGCCGAAGCTGGAGTCGAAGAAGGCACGAAAGCTTGAGATTTCAGCGGTATAGAAAACTCTGATTCCAAGTAGCTATATAGCTGGCTGGTTTCGCTCAAAACAGGCCGCCGGCGAAGTTGCTGGCGGCCTGTTTTTATTTCGGATATTCGTTCATGCCTACCCCGACGGGACTGGTGACGAGGTACCCTGAACAACTCGATGCCATTCCTTATGAAACACAGTTCGTGAACTCAACTCCTTCTAACTCAACCGACTCTGCTCCGCCGATAACAAAAGCACCATCGCTCCCTGGCTTCTTTTCTCGTTATCAGGACAGGATTGATGACGCGCTGCGTGCGGAACTCGTGGGTCTCGAACCCGACATCTACGACATCCACCGTTACTACATGGGTTGGCAGGAAATCGACGGCTCCGATTCCAATTCGACCGGTGGTAAACGCATGCGCCCAACGCTCGCACTACTCGCAGCTGACGCTGCGGGCGGTGATCTGGAGCGAGCAACGCCGATTGCTGTGGCACTCGAGTATGTACACAACTTCTCGCTGATACACGACGATCTGGAAGATATGGATCGCGTGCGCCACCACCGTCCAACGGTGTGGGCTGTGTGGGGAGAGCCAGCCGCAATCGTTTCGGGCAACGCCATGCTGAAAATCGCCGATTCAGCGGCATGGAAACTGCGCTCTGTTGGCGTTGAGGAGTCGGTTGCACTTGAAGCCGAAGCTGTGCTGACAAGCCACTACTTGAAGATGATGGAGGGGCAGTACCTCGACATCTCGTTCGAGACAGAAGAGTCGGTATCGGTCGACCAGTACCTCGACATGATCGAGCGCAAGACCGGCGCGTTGATAGAGGCATCTATTTATCTTGGTGGACTCGTCGCTCCTCGCTCGGGTCCTGATCGAGAAAAGGCGAAGGCTCTTAAAGCCATAGGGAATGATCTGGGAAGGATTTTCCAGATACGTGACGACGTTCTTGGCGTTTGGGGCGGTGTGGAAACCGGCAAACCCGTCGGGGCCGATATCAAGCGCAAGAAGAAGGCATTACCGGCTGTGCACGCACTGAGCACATCGACCGGTGCGAGTGCGGATCGTCTGAGGGAGATTTTCCGCAACGAAGGCGATCTCGAAACCGAAGACGTGCACGTGGTACTCGAGGTGATGGAAGATCTTGGCACGCAGGCTTACTGCCAATCGATGGCCGAAGGGCGCTGGGTTGAGTGCAAGCGAATGATAGAGTCGATCGAACTTTCAGGAAACACCGCCTCGGATTTCGCTGAACTCGGCGAGTTCTTACTCGTTCGAGAGTCTTGATCCTCAATAATATTGCGGCGTAATCGTTTAATAACGACCAGTCAATCAGGCAAACACATCAACTCAGGCACCAAGCGTAACCAGCGGCACACATGATAGTTGCACTCGGATCATTACAACGTGAAGCTGCTGGAATAATCCGTGCTGGCGACTACGTACCAGTCGACGCACCTGAAGATTTCATCGCTTATCGTCCGACGTCAGATAAATTCCCAGCTGTTGTGCTCAGTGGAACGGGATCAGACCGGGCTGCACGCGCAACAAGCTGGGCGATAGAAGAGTTTGCACCTGAAGCGATAGTTTCGTTTGGATACTGCAGCGCAGCTAAGGAATATGAACGCTCCGGGGATATCGTGATTGCAGCGCGACTAATTAATCTGCCAGGAACGCCTTTCGAGTGGTCAATAGTCGAGAATACCGATTCACTCGGCCCGGACAGGACATTATTGCTGGCAGCCCGAACGGCCGTTGAAGTTTCGGGGCTGGACTATCACCACGGCACGATCGTAACGGTCTCAAAAATCACCACAACTGCGGGAACGAAGCGCTGGCTCGGTGAGGTGATAAACGCCACAGCGGTAGACACCGCATCTCACGGTGTAGCGGCGGTTGCCGATGCGGCTGGAGTTCCGTGGGGAGTGGTGACCACTATTCTCGATGATCGAGATTTAAATGCTCCAGCGATCGTCGACAGGCTGGGTTCTGGACCGAACGAGAGGGGTTTATCGGCCTACATTAAACATGTTTCGAACACCCCTCAGGATTTGCCGGCACTAATTCGACTGGGGCGTTCCGCGGCAACTGCGACTGCTTCCCTGACAACTTTCATGGCTGCTTTCATGGAAGCACACTCCGCCATTACGAAAGTCGAGCAGATTACAGAATCTGAGTAAAAACGCGATATTTACCGCTACCGAATCCGCATAGAACCTCAAAATTGACCATCAAAGACCGAATGGTGACCGTTTTAAGGCTGGGTAACCTCTTGAAATCGATATACTAAATCGGCTGAAGCTGATCTGTGATTTTCAGTGAATCCCGGGCAACCAGCATGTCTGTTATCCATGGAATCGACAGGTGCCGATTGGCATATGTTGAAGTAATATGAGAATAGCCGCGATGTAAGTCGTCAAAAATTTGGGTATTTGGCTGGAATTCGACGAAGTTTGAACATGTACCGTCGGTAGAGCAACTGGCAAGTTGTCACCGCTACCTGTTTGCCCTTAGGGAGAAATAAGTTTGCTATCGGACAAGACACGTAAGATGTCGGCTGTTGAAGCCGGTCGAATTAGCGTGTTGAACGGAGCCTCGCCCGGTGGACTGTCAACCGGAACCGAATACAAGGTATTTAGTAAGATCGTCGAAGTTGAATCGACCGATGCACCCCAGATAATTGATTTCACCGATACTGTGCGACAGCTCGTAACTGAGTCTGGAGTCACAGACGGTCAGGTGACTGCCTACAGCACCCACACCACGTTCTCTGTAATGATCAACGAGAACGAGCCCCTGCTGCTTCAGGACATGGAGCACTTTTTGGAGCGCAGCGCACCAAAAGACGCATACTACGGGCACAACGATTTCGAACTACGCACAGTTAGCATGCGACCCAACGAGTGCCCCAATGGCCACGCCCACTGCCAGCACATGATCCTCGGCACATCGGAAATTGTTCCCGTTATTGGCGGCAAGCTGCTTTTGGGCGAATTCCAACGTGTGCTTCTGGTCGAACTCGATGAGCCAAAGCCTCGTCAGGTTGCAGTACAGGTAATGGGGCTCTAGCTCGACTGCCCACCAGCCTTCGTACCGCTACCAGCTTTCACCAGCCTTTCGCCAGCGTTCAAACGTAAGTGAGACAGCATCTAAACAATGCTGCACATTGCGCCCATGACTCAGTCAGCTACAACGGCTGTTGAGCTTCCGGTTCCAAACATGGAAGTCGGTTCAGACTCGCCCGGTTATCTAGACGCTACTTTTGCGGCTTGCGAACAACTTGCCAGAACCCACTACGAGAACTTCAGTGTTGGTTCACGTCTGCTCCCAAAGCAACTTCGCCGTCACTTTTACTCGATTTACGCTTTTTCGAGGGGCGTAGACGATCTCGGCGACGAGGCTGATGGCGACAGGTTAGCGCTACTCGATTTGTGGGAGAACCAGTTGGACGCCTGCTACGGGAGTACCGGGTCAGACACCGGAGTCGATTCCGGGTCTGCGGCTTCTTCTGGCCCAACGCACCCGTACTTCGTTGCGTTGGCTGAGACGATTCGCATATTCGACATTCCGCCAACACCGTTTAAAAGCCTTATCGAAGCAAACCGGCGCGATCAAAACATCACTCGTCATGAGAAGTTCGACGACATTCTCGAGTACTGTACGTACTCCGCAAATCCCGTGGGGCATCTCGTTCTTTATCTAGGCGGAGTGAGAAATCCTGAACTTCACGAACTGGCAAACAACACTTGTACCGCCCTCCAGCTGGCGAATTTCTGGCAGGACGTCAGCCGTGATTCCGAGATCGGACGTATTTACATCCCACAGGAGGACCTGAAGAAATTCGGTGTCACTGAAGAGCAGATTTTCGACGGAAGATCCGATGACAACTTCAGGTCGCTGATGAAATTTGAAGTCGATCGTGCGCGGCAATTGTTTATGGACGGGTATGCCCTGGCGGAACATCTCGACAGGTCTCTCAGATCAGATTTTGCTCTCTTTACGCGCGGTGGATTATCGATCCTGCAGGCCATTGAGCGCCAGAACTACGATGTGTTGCGTTCTCGACCGAAGATTTCGAAGTTCGAAAAGGTGACGATCCTTCTCTCGACATGGATCCGATCTACATTCCGTTTCAGTCTTATCCCGTCTGGTGCGTTCAAATCGGCAACAAGGCATACTGATTGAGATGCCTTCGATGTCAGACACCGCCGAAACAACGAAATCCACGGTCACTCCCAAGCAGATAGCCGATGCTTACGAATCGGTTGCCGCTTCGACCAGGGCGGCTTCGTCCAATTTCTACTACGCGTTCATCACGTTGCCACCCGATAAGCGCAACGCCGTTTACGCCGGGTACGCGTTCTGCCGCCTTGCCGACGATATCGTTGACGACGGCGAGTATGGAGACCGTACGGCGGAAGTTCTCGACACGCTCCAACCGAAACTCGCCGCCGCATATGCCGGTGAGTCGCCTGCCGACGACGAGGCGATGCCCGACATGTGGCTGGCACTCGGCGATACGCTCCACAAATACCTGATCGACCAGCAGCACCTTCTCGATGTGGTTGAGGGTTGCAGAATGGATCTCAACGGAGCTACCTACGAGACTTTCGACGATCTTGTCGAGTACTGCAAACGGGTAGCCAGCGCCACAGGACTCGCTTTGATCGAGGTGTTTGGTTACGAGGATGAGCGAGCGGTCGAGTACGCTGTCGATCTCGGAATCGCACTCCAGCTAACGAACATTCTTCGCGACATCAGTGAAGATCTTGAAATTGGACGCGTCTACCTGCCATCGGAAGAGCTTGCTGAATATGGCGTTACCGTAGACGACCTTCGCAACAAACGAAACACTCCGGAATTCACCCGGTTTATGAAATTTCAGGTTGCGAGAGCAAGGAAATATCTTGCCTCGGGTGTCCGGCTTTTCCCACTTCTCGATAAGCAGTCGCGCCAGTGTCCTGAAACGATGACACAGGTTTACGAAATCCTGCTCGATAAGATGGAGAAGATCAATTACGACGTGCTCAACCACCGGGCTAGCTTGTCGAAATTCCAGAAGATCAAGCTGCTTTCTACCATCTGGCTGCGGCGTCTTGGAATCAGGATCGTTTAGCCCATGCCGACACGGACCGTAGTCATCATTGGCGGCGGTATCGCCGGGTTAGCCGCGGCAGTGCGTCTGATCCAACTGGGCATTAAGCCGCTCGTTCTCGAGAAGCGACCGTTTCTGGGCGGTAGGGCCTATTCGTTCACAGATAGTGAAACCGGGATCGAGATCGACAACGGGCAGCACGTTTTTGTTGGCGCCTGTGATCAGTTTGTGCAGTACATTTCCGACATTGGTGCGTCTGATCAGATCACGCTGGGTGAACGAATTGGATTTCCGGTGCTTAAGAGCGGCAAAACGAGCTGGCTGAAAGCACGAAAACTGCCGGGATTGTTTTCGAATCTATCGGCGTTACTTGGCTACAGGCACGTTGGGACAGTCGGAAAGCTACGGATTTTGTGGGGCCTGATGAGCATCAAGTTGACCCGACTTGATTCAGATTCGCGAACAGATTCGTATCACGACATCACTACTTTCGATGACTGGCTCAGAGACCACCGGCAGAACAATGAGACTATTCGGAATTTCTGGAATCTCATCATTCTTCCCTCGCTTAACGACGACATCGCGTCGGTCAGCGCCCACACAGGCATCTCGCTCTTCAAGATCGCCCTTCTTGGATCATCTCGAAACCCAGCGATGGGTATTCCGTTATCTGGATTGTCGACGCTTGTTGGTGACAACGCACGACGGTTCATCGAGGCGCACGGCGGTGAAGTACGTACAGGAATTGATGTCGAGTCACTGCACGTCGCCGATGGTGCTATTAAAGGAGCGTCTACAGCCAGCGGGGATCTGATTGAGGGTGAAGCGGTGATTGCGGCGGTCCCGGCTGCTGCGATGACACAGTTGATTCCGGGAGGTTCAGGAGCGCCAGACGATTTCTTCACTCCGGCTGAATCTGTGAGATCGGCACCAATAGTTGCTGTTCACATCTGGTACGACCGACCCGTGCTTTCAGAGAAGTTTGTGGCAGTGCTTGACAGCCCGCTTCAGTGGGTTTTCAACGATACCGAGTTGAAGAATCAGAACGGTCACACCGGTACGGGAAGTACTCAGCACATTGTCATTTCGTTAAGTGGTGCGTGGGAGTGGCAGGATCGCTCAAAAGCGGAGTTGCGCCATATATTCACTGCTGAAATGGAAAAGGTTTTTCCTGCTGCTCGCTCAGCGAGTGTCGATAGATTCACGGTTGTGAAAATGCTTGAAGCTACGTTCCGTGTAACGCCCGGCTCACGAAAGTCACGACTCTCGCAACGCACTCCCCTGCCCGGTTTCTATCTTGCGGGCGACTGGACCGACACCGGCTGGCCTTCGACTATGGAATCGGCGGTTCGCAGTGGAAATCTGGCAGCCGGGTACATTGCTGAAGACATTGGAACCGGTACTCAGGGTCGCGATGATCTCATTAATAGTAGGTCCGGAGTATCGACGTGACGAACGGCAAAACAAGCAAGAACTACATGGCGATCGATTTTGGCACGAGCCATATCAAGGTCACTATCGGTGCCCCGACAGGCGAACCGCTCGCCTCCATCAAAGAGCCGGTCGCCTATTTCAGGCCAACCGACGCGCCAAAAACCGCCGTTGAGTTCGATCCTGCACAGGCTCTCAAACTGATCATCTCAGTCGCACAGCGAACAATCGGCGCTTCGAACATCGCGCCATCCGAAATACATGGGATCGGAGTAACGTCACAACGGCAGGGTTTGGTGCTTCTGAACCTCGAAGGCCTACCGATCTGCGCCACACCGAGAAGACATGCGGGCAGAGATTGAAGGCAAATAAATCGATGCAAATGCTCTTGTTGATATCTGGGAACTAACCGGTCACGGTCCCGGAATCCGCACTGCATGGGCTCGTTTGAAGTGGTTCGCTGCGAACGCACCCGAAATATACGATCGCACTCGCACCATGTGCGGAATTGCTGATTGGATCGCTCTCGAACTGACCGGCTAGTTATTGATGGAAGAGACACTCGCTGTTGAATCGGGATTGGGACTACTTGCGAGTGACGAGCCTGCCAGGGCGCTCGCACCGGCGTTTAACCTTGGCGATATTCAGTTGCCCGCAACCTGCCCGTCCGGAACGGTGGTCGGAACTCTAAAAAAGAAGTTCTCTGACCCGCTCGGGCTTCCCAAAAACACACCCATTGTTGCCTGTGGTCCCGATGCTCAGTCCGGGCTAGGCGGACTTGGAGCCCAGCTTCCCAACGTGATTGGTATCAACTCGGGCTGGACCACGTTCTGCCAGCGAATTACTGAACGCCCTGTTTTCGACGACACTCGTGCGATGTGGACCGGGCGTCATGTCATAGAGAATCGCTGGGTACTCGAAGGCAGCTCGGGTGACACGGGCAGTACATTTCAGTGGCTGATTTCACTCCTTTACGGTTCACTCGACAATAAAGAAGTGATGAAATAATTCGATGAACAGCTCGGCGATATCGAGCCTGGGTCGAACGAAATAACGGCCTTTCTTGGCCCATCGTTCATACACCCCGCCAACACCGATGTACGCAGTGGTGGTTTGATGTTTCCGGTATCGATATCGCTTGAGCCGCCTGATCGGATCGACATCGCACGTGCTGCCCTCGACAATTTTGCCTTCGCCATCCGGTACAACATTGAGCGCCTGAATAGCTTCCGCGGACCGGCATTAAACATCGCTGTTGGCGGCGGCATGATTAGAACAAACACATTTCGCACAATTCTGGCCAACGTTTTAGACTGTGAAATCGGGATAGCAGAATCTGGAGAAGAGACGACAGCGCTCGGCACGCTTTCTCAGGTAGCGGCCAGTTTGGATATGGGAGCATCACTTGCGGAATATGCTGCTATCGTGCGACGGAACTGACAATGTATGAACCCGACACTACTTATTCAGGAATCTACGAAAGCCTGTACACCGGGTGGCCTCACAAGGAACGCTTACTCGACAGTTTTGATCTGTAACGAGATCTGGTTCTAGTCTCGCCAGTTGCCAGTGCCAACACCAGTAGAGCAAACAGGAAATTACCGATGCCCGGTGTGCCAGCATTCATACTCAGGCGCCTTTACGTAAAAGGTAGCCTTCGAAACACGCTCGATGGCTGGCGATTCACTCTTCGCAACACGCTTGGTTCAGGTTATGCGAAGGGGATGGTCCCTCTCCGACTCGATGAGATCGACGAAATTCCCATGGAACGAACGTCATTTGAAAATGACGGACTGACCATCACCTTCGATCAGATTAACGAAGACAACACGTTCGGCCTGGATATGAATCGCGAGATCGTAATCACAGTGGACGGTGAACAACTCACTGCTGGCTCACACAAGGTCTACTTCGGTTGCATAGTTCCCGGACTGGGGCAGATCGGCTTCGATTTCACTGATGAAGTAGATGTGGGCACGTAGAGTCACAACCTGCTTTTTGGGATGATTTCATATAGAAAACATGGTTGTTAGCAGTTTAAGCATAGTAGGCACCACGCACAGCGTTAGAGAAATAATCCTCACGTAGTTCAGGGGATCGCTCAGGTACAGATTAACCGATCTCTCGGATACAATCTGTACCTAGAGCATCCACTATTGTTTTCCTCACCACCCATCGGGGAAAGCATCGGCCAATAGCGTCCTCCGGGGCACACCAGAGCGCGTCAGAGATTTAAATTATGCCTTTCGACGAGTTTGATCCAATTGATCGAGAGATCATGAATACGATTCAGGCAGCTTTCCCGCTTGTCGCAGAACCGTACAAAGCAGTCGCCGAGTTTCTCGCTACCACTGAGCAAGATGTTATCGACCGTATCGGCTCTCTTCGCAAGAAGAATGTTGTGCGCCAGATCGGTGGAATTTTCGATACTCGCAAGCTGAAGTACCAGTCGATGCTGGTAGCGATGCGCTTTCCAGAAGATAAGCTCGACGGCGCTGCCCGGTTCCTTAACAGGCATCCCGGGATCAGCCACAACTACGAGCGCGATGGTTTCTTCAACCTCTGGTTCACAATCGCCGTGCCACCCGATCACTCACTTGAGGGCGAAATCGAAAATCTGGGCAGACTGACAGGAGCACTGACGACTCGACTGCTACCGACGATCAAGTTCTTCAAGATCGGTGTCAACTTCGACATGGTCAAAGGCAAGTCGAACGCAACCAAGGGTTACCGACCCGACGACCAAGGTACTACCAGTACAAACTCTCCTGACGTCACCCAGAACATCATCGACTACGTGAAGGTGATGCAGGAAGACCTCGATCCAGTTTCACGGCCTTTCGATTCGATGGCAGAGCAACTCGGAATGACCGTCGATCAGTTATTTGCACGAGCGGCAGAACTCACTGAGCAAAAAATAATGCGCCGCTACAGCGCGGTTCTTCACCACCGACGCGCTGGCTTCTCATCGAACGCCATGATTGTGTGGAAAGTTCCAGAAGAGCGATCCGAAGAAATTGGCACCATAATGGCCGAGCATCCAGCAGTGACCCACTGCTACCAGAGGCCAACCTACGAAGACTGGCCGTACTCTCACTTCACGATGGTTCACGGAACCTCGGCGGAGGAATGCGAGCAGTTCGGCAACGAGATTGCCGAATCGACCGGCATGGACGAACGCCAGCTTGTATACAGCCTGCGAGAGTACAAAAAGACTCGAGTGCGCTATTTCGTTGAAGACGAATTTGTAGTCGAAGAACTACAGCCTATCGGCTGAACAGATCTGATAAAACCACCCAACTTAGAACTGGAGAACACTGTGCCGCGTTATTACGGTATGTACCTCGATGTGAAAGAACGCCTCGGACTCGTCTTTGGTGGTGATGCTCATGAAGGCGAACGAAAAGTAAATTACCTCCTCGAATGCGGGGCGACCGTAAAGCTTTTCAGCCCCGACGATGAGATTTCATCAGCGCTCCGCTCAAAGGCCGACGCAGGCGAGATCGAATGGATCGACCGCAAATACCAGCCCGGTGATCTCGCCGGTGCATGGATCGTAATTGTTGCGGATACTTCCTCGATGGAAACCAACGAAGCGGTTTCTGCAGAAGCGACAGAGCGGAATATTCTGTTGAATGTGATGGACGTAACGCCGTTGTGCACATGGATCGCCCCTTCGCTGATTCAGCGAAATGAGGTTACGGTGGCTGTATCGACAGCCGGATCCAGTCCTGCCCTGGCTCGCCGTCTACGCGAACGCATGAGCAATGAGAAGAACTGTCAGTGCCTTCGATGGGCAGACATGGGTCCTCTCCTTGCCGACGTACGTGTCGAACAGCGTGCACGTGATCTGAAGGTAACTCCAAACGAGTGGGCCGAGTCGATCACCGACCAGATGCTCGAGATCTTTGAAAACGGTGATGCTGACAAGGCTCGATCAATGTTGGTTGAAGCGCTGGAAACACACGATGCAGCAAGCAAAGCCTAATAGCTTTAGCAGCAGGTATCGGATAATAGAGCCATGAGCAGCACCGGTGACACATCAGCGGGTTCACCCGTTACGACTAGCCTCATCAGGGTAGGTACTCGCGGAAGCGAGCTTGCTTTGACGCAGACTGGCCACGTTGTTGACGCACTCAAAGAAGCCAATCCTGACGTTCAATTCAAGGTCGTCGTTATCAAGACGACCGGCGATAAAGATCAACGTCTGGGCGTGGCGGCGTTGGGCGTCGGAGTTTTTGTTCGCGAGCTTGAAACCGCATTGATCGATAAGCGAATCGATCTGGCGGTTCACAGCCTCAAGGACATGCCGTCTACGCTTCCTTCGGAGTTCGCGCTCGCGGCTGTGCCGTATCGAGAAGACCCTCGAGACGCGTTTATCAGTCGCAACGGTGAAACGCTGGAAGAGCTACCTGCGGGCAAGCGCGTTGCCACGGGCAGCGTCCGCCGACAGGCGCTACTGCTGAGTCTGCGACCTGATCTGACGGTTGAACCATTGCGGGGCAACGTTCCTACTCGGCTCGCAAAACTCGATGACCCGGATGGTCCAGATGCGGTCATCCTCGCATCAGCAGGGTTAAACCGGCTCGGTCTTCAAGACAGGATTACGCAGCATCTTTCTTGCTCGAACTTCGTGGCGGCAGTCGGACAGGGAGCACTTGCTCTCGAAACAAGGGCTGAAGACACAGCGACCATCGAGGCAGCCGCGAAGCTGAATCACGAGGGAACGCTTCTTGAGGTGACCGCTGAACGGGCATTTCTCGACGAGATTGGCGGCGGATGCTCGGCATCAGTATCTGCCCATGTAAAGATCAGGGGTGATCGGCTTGAGTTTTCAGCATTCGCCTCAACGCCCGATGGCAAGACGATTATTCGGGAGAGTCTTGTCGATAAGCCGACCGATGTTGAAGAACTCGGTCGAAAAATGGGGCAGCTATTTGTAGAGCGTGGCGCAAGACAGCTTGTACTTGAATCAGGGGACTTGGACAACTAGATGGCAGAACGAACAGGTGAATCGACCCTGAACAACAACGCAGGACCCGGCAAGGTGTTTCTCGTGGGAGCGGGACCGGGCGACCCGGGACTCATCACGGTCAAAGGCCTTGAATGTCTTCGAACTGCCGATGCGGTTGTTTTCGACCGTCTTGCCTCTCCACGGTTGCTCGCTGAAGCGCGATCTGATGCCGAGCTTTATGACGCTGGTAAGGGTCGTGATGACCACCGAATGACCCAGACTGAAATCAACGAGCTTCTTGTCGATCTGGGCGAGCGGGGCCTAACGGTATGCCGGCTCAAAGGCGGTGACCCGTTTGTGTTCGGTCGTGGCGGTGAAGAGGCGCTTGATCTGGCAGCTGCGGGAGTTCCGTGGGAAGTTGTTCCGGGTATTTCATCAACTATCGCTGCCCCGGCATACGCAGGTATACCGGTCACCCAGCGAGGCATGTCGACCTCTCTCACGATCGTTACCGGCAGCGAAGATCCTAATAAACCTGACTCCACGATCAACTGGGACGCCCTGGCTGGCCTTTCTGGAACACTCGTGTTCGTGATGGGCTGGAAAGGGATGAACGACATCGTCGTAGCCCTGACTTCTCGGGGAGTTTCTAGTGAACGACCAGCCGCTCTGATCCAGTGGGGCACGACCGCCAAACAGAAAGTCGTAACGGGACCAATAGGTGAGATTGTCACTCGCGGTATAGAGGCAGGAATCGGTGCACCGGTTGCGCTGGTGATCGGCGAAGTTGCCGGGCTCCGAGACGCCATGGCGTGGTTCGACACTCGACCGCTTTTCGGGAAGCGAATACTCGTAACGCGTGCACGTTCGCAGGCAAGCAAACTGGTCAAGCAGCTCGAAGATCTGGGTGCTGAAGTCCTTGAGTATCCGACCATAGAAATCGTTCCCGTGCGTGATCCAGCGCCGCTGGACGAAGCGCTTCGAAACATTTCGAAGTACGACTGGATGATGTTCACAAGCTCGAACGCAGTCCGTGGAATCACCGAAAGAATGAAGGCAGTCGGAATCGACTAGCGAGCGCTTTCGCATTTGAAGTTTGGCGTGAACGGACCTTCAACTGCTCGGGCGCTCGCCGAAATTGGCATCACAGCCGATGCCATGCCTGATCGCTACCTCGCAAGCGCGATGATCGAACTGCTCAAGCAAGACGGCATTGTCCCGAATAACGTTCTCTTCCCTCGGTCGGAAATCGGACGAGAAACCCTCGCCAACGGACTGAAAGAGATGGGATCGAGCATCGACGAAGTCGTCGCCTATTCAACGGAGTCGCCAGAAGACACCGGTGATCTAGCACGCGCCGCCTACGAAGAAGGTATCGACTTCACCACGTTCACAAGTTCATCTACGGTACGAAACCTCGTCGATCTGCTCGGTGGCAGCCCCGACTTGATCAACGCCAGCAAGACCGTGATGATGGGTCCGATCACTGCCGAAACGGCTAAAGAACTCAACGTCAATATCGATATCCAGGCTGAAGAACAGTCGATAGCAGGTATTGTCGAAGCTATTACCGTCCATGTTGGCCATGTGAGCAAGCGATAATAAAGATATGAACAGCGATCAGTACCCCCACCTCAGACGGCTCCGGCGCAACGCAACGCTCCGCGAAATGCTCAATGAAAACCGGCTTTCGGCTTCGGAGTTCATATACCCGATGTTCGTCGTAAACGGCACCGGAGTGCGTACTCCGATCGAGCCGATGCCGGGCGTAGACCAAATGTCAGTGGACGTGGCAGTTGAAGAGGCCCAGCGCGCGATGCAGTCCGGGGTTAAGTCGGTCTTGCTGTTCGGGATTCCGGATGACAAGGATGCGACCGGATCAGGTGCAAGTGATCCCAACGAGGCCGTTCAGCGGGCGGTTGCTGCAATTAAAAAGGCGTCGCCGGAAACATTTGTAATCACCGATGTTTGCCTTTGCGAATACACAGATCACGGGCACTGTGGAATCGTCAACGGTAATGATGTGGACAACGACGCGACATTGCCGTTGCTGGCTCAAACTGCTGTTTCGCACGCCGAAGCAGGAGCCGACATGGTGGCACCCTCGGCGATGATGGACGGCCAAATCGCTGCGATCCGAACGGGTCTGAACCACAACGGATTTTCTGATGTTCCCGTTATGGGCTACTCGGCCAAGTACTCATCTGCGTTTTACGGTCCTTTCCGAATCGCTGCCGATTCGGCACCGCAATTCGGCGATCGACGTGCTTACCAGATGGCTCCGAGTCAGGGCCGAGAGGCGATGCGCGAAATCGAGGCTGACCTCGAAGAGGGCGCCGACATCATCATGGTGAAACCCGCACTCGCTTATCTTGATGTGATCAAAGAGGCCTCGCTACGATTCGATACCCCTCTCGCTGCCTACAACGTCAGCGGCGAGTACTCGATGATCGCAGCGGCGGGGCGGGCGGGCTGGATTGATCGCGAACGCGCCATGATGGAGGTTCTTACTTCCATCAAGCGAGCCGGTGCTGACCTGATCATCACTTACAGCGCCATCGAAGCAGCCAACATTCTCGCAAAAGATTAGTAACCAGTGGATTCTTGCGGTTACCACCTAGTGCTAATTCCGAGATCGGCGTAACACTTTTATGTCTTTAAATGCCTTTTTACGCATATATAGCTGATGTCAGCGGTACTACGGCACCGAGTGGCTCTCGAAAATCAATCATCGCTAAGCAGTGCTTCAGCGAGTCAAAAGGGACTACTAATGAATGAAATATGGTCTGGCAATAATCTCCGAGGTTTGGCGGCTGAGCTGATCGCTACCTTCACATTCATATTCATGGGTGTTGGTGCCATTGGCGTGGTAGTGGGCGCAGGTTTTACACTCGTTAGTCCAACGGATAACGCAGGACTTTAATCGCCCTCGGGCACGGGCTGGGCATATTTCTTGGCGTGGAGGTGATCGGGCGAATTACGGGTGCCCATCTGAATCCGGCGGTCACGGTCGCCGCGATCATCTCGGGTAATACCGGAATCATACGCGGTTTTTCGTTCATCCTCCGCCAGTTGATCGGATCCACATTTGCCATATATATACTCAGTGAGTTCGTTTGGATCATTCCTGAACTCGGTGTGCAGTCCTTGAACGTTTCGCCGGGCGATGGACTGGTCATAGAAGTGATTCTGACGTTCTTCCTCGTATTCACGATTTTCGCAACGATGATCGACAAGCGCGGAAATGTAGCGTTGGGTCCGGCAGCTATCGGTGTCGTAATATTCGTCGACCATCTGATTACCGTGCCACTTACTGGCGCCTCGATGAACCCGGCACGATCGTTTGGGCCTGCATTGATACACGGCCAGTGGCTTGATCACTGGATTTACTGGGCAGGACCGATCCTCGGCGCCGTGACTGCGGCATTGGCGTACGTGATGATCTTTGGAGACAAGGACGACCATGCCAGACTCGGCTCGATCAGGATGAGCTCCGAGTAGGCACAATTCGATAATGAAAACTAAGCCGGTAGAGCAGTTGTCGCTGCTCCACCGGCTTAGTTTTATTGCCCGATTAAGCGAAGCGAACACCACGGCATTGACCTGCGGCTAGGAGCGCACACGGCCTCGAAAGCTTAATCGCTTTACTGGCCCAAATTTGCGGCTGTCCGTAGAAGCCATGCGGTTATCTCCAAGGACTACGTATTCGTCGTCTCGCGGCCACCATTCGTGATTATCTATTTGCGGGTCCGGGCAGTATGCATATGAGTCGGCCACAGGTTCGTTATCGATAAACAGTTCGCCTTCCCGCAGTCCCACTTCCTCGCCCGGTAAGCCGACAATTCGTTTCATAATCCAGTGACCTGCCGAGCGGGGATCTTCCAGGCGAACGACATCAAATCTCTCTGGAACCCGCCTGCGAAATCCAGCTTTTAACGCGATCACCCACGAACGCTCGCTGATAGCTGGTTCCATACTGCGGCCTCTGACCCGTATGAATTGGATCGACATCAACTCAATTATTAGGTTAATAATGAAATTCAACTGAGAATTTTGTTTCTACGTGTTAGATTTGTCTGGCTAATCGACAGCGGAAGGTTTGGCACGTCCAGTGGCAGCCTGCATTTTCCGCCAGAGCTGCGCACTCGCGAGTGCTTTATTTGAGGAGAAAACTCATGTTCCGAACTATTTCACGAATATCCGACCGGGTGCTTCCGATCGGAACCGCAGATGCCCATTGTGACATCCCCTGCGGTATTTACGACCCCCGTGACGCCATCCAGGCCGCCCAGACCGTCATTCGCATGACTGAACTGATCCTCCAGATGGGTGCGCCTTCCAGCGTGGAAGACCACAACTCGTTCGCACGATACGTTGCGGTCAAGGAAGAGCACGCCACCAAGGCCAAGAACGACATCGTGATCATCTGGACCGACTACTTCAAGCCAGAGCACCTCGCTGCTCACCCAGAACTTCACACCAAGGTATGGGAAGCTTGCAAGCTCGGATCACAGGTCAAGCAGCACGTCGACATGGACGCAGCAGTTGCCTTCAAGGCAGCGCTCGAACAGATCGGCGAGGCCTTCGCAGAAACCAAGAAGTAAGGCACTCTTCTCCGATAGAAATATCACGATAAAAAAGGACCGAGCATCACGCTCGGTCCTTTTTCGTTAATCTCCAACATGGAGCGACAAAGCGGCGTCTATACCCCGTCGATAATCGCGTTGAGCGTCTCGCTCGGGCACATCGCGGCGGTCATGAGTCCGATATCGACTTTGTAGTAACCACCGAGATCCTGCGCTTCACCCTGTGCTTCTACTAGCTCCGAAACGATCTTGTCTTCGTTGGCGACGAGGGCAGCCGCAACGGGCTCAAATCGCTTTGCCAGATCGGCGTCGGCCGACTGCTCGGCAAGTGCCTGCGCCCAGTAGGACGTCAGGTAAAACGTGCTGCCACGGTTGTCGATCTCGTTCACTTTTCTTGATGGGATTCGACCGTTTTCAAGATAGCGACCCGTGGCCGTATCGAGCGCATCGGCAAGAATCTTCGCCCCCGGGTTGTCGAACTGCTCGCTCAGGTGCTCCAGAGAAGCCCCCAGCGCCATGTACTCGCCCAGTGAGTCCCATCGCAGGTGACCCTCCTGCTCGAACTGCTCTACGTGCTTGGGAGCTGATCCGCCGGCGCCCGTCTCGAACAGTCCACCGCCGTTCAGCAGAGGCACAACCGAAAGCATGCGTGCGCTGGTGCCGATCTCGAGAATTGGGAACAGGTCAGTCAGATAGTCACGCAGGACGTTTCCGGTAACGGAGATCGTGTCTTCACCGCGACGAATGCGCTCAAGAGAAAACTCAATCGCTTCGACAGGTGACATAACTCGAATATCGAGTCCATCGGTGTCGTTCTCTGCCAGATTTTTCTCTACCTTGCGGATGATTTCAGCGTCGTGTGCCCGGGCGCTGTCGAGCCAAAAGATTGCAGGTGATCCGGTCGCACGTGCGCGCCTCACAGCGAGCCCTACCCAGTCGACGATCGGGATGTCTTTGGTCTGGCACGCTCGCCAGATATCGCCCTGCTCTACGGCGTGTTCGAGCAACGTGTTGCCTTCACTATCGACGATACGCATCGTTCCGGCCGAAGTGACCTCGAACGTCTTGTTGTGGGATCCGTACTCCTCTGCAGCCTGTGCCATAAGACCAACGTTCGGCACCGAACCCATGGTTGCGGGGTTGAGTTGGCCGTGAGCCTGACAATCCCTGACAGTCGCGTCGAAGATCCCGGCGTAGGTCGAGTCGGGGATTACCGCTTTAACGTCCTGAAGCTCGCCGTCGGCGTTCCACATGCGGCCTGAGTCACGGATCATCGGAGGCATCGAGGCGTCGATGATGACGTCGCTCGGCACGTGAAGATTGTTGATCCTCTTGCCCGAATCGACCATCGCAATCCCGGGACCGTTTGCGTAGTCGCGCTCCATGTCGCTAACAATCGTGCCGTTGGGGTCCGTCATTAGGCCCTTGAGCTTCGTCAGCACATCGCCAAGACCGTTGTTCGGGTTGGCGCCCAGTTCGTTAATTTCGGGTTCGTGGTTTGCGAATAGATTCGTGAAGTAGGTGCGCACACCGTGGCCGAAGATGATCGGGTCGGAAACCTTCATCATCGTCGCTTTCAGGTGAAGCGAGTAAAGAACGTCTTTTTCCTTGGCGTCCTGGACCTGTTCTTTGTAAAAATCTACAAGCGCCTGCTTGCTCATGAACGTGGCATCGAGCACCTCGTCCGCCAGCAGCAGCAGCGTACCCATCAGCACCGTTACGGTGCCGTTCGAAGCCACATGCTCGATACGAGCAATCGTGTCGGTTTCGATGGTCACCGATTTCTCGTTGTGGAAGAAATCACCTTCCGGCATAGTTGAAACGTGGGTCTTGGAGTCTTCTGCCCATGGGCTCATGCGAGGCGGGTTCGCCTGTGCGAAGTCCTTTACTGCCTTCGGTGCGCGCCGGTCGGAGTTGCCCTGCCTGAGCACCGGATTCACCGCACTACCCATCGCTTTGTCGAAGCGCGCTCGGGCGTCTCGCTCGGCGTCAGTACCGGGATCGTCCGGGTACTCGGGAACGGGGTAACCAAGTGCCTGCAGCTCTTTGATGCACTCTTTCATCTGCGGTGTCGAGGCACTGATGTTGGGGAGCTTGATGATGTTTGCTTCGGGAAGCTCAACCAGTCGACCTAATTCGGCGAGATCGTCGTCGACAACTTGATCCTTGCTCAACACGTCCGGGAACTGCGCAAGAATTCTAGCGGCCAGTGAAATGTCGCGGGTCTCTATCTCAACGCCCGCAGTACCGGCGAATGCCCGAATGGCCCGCAGGAATGCGTGGGTGGCGAGTGCGGGAGCTTCGTCGGTCCACGTGTAGATGATAGAAGGTGATTGGGACATGGTGCTCGCAGTAGAAGTTGCCACAGGGTGGCTGAATTTAGGCGTCTGGCAGCCCGTAAGTATATGGAATAAACGGCACCATAGTGGACGATCAACGGCAGTTGCAAGTGAGATTGCAGAGAGGAGCTACGAAGCGGTCGAAAGGTGGGCGAGTTACCGGAGGCCATACTGAAGTTCTCGAAGAATGGCAGGTACACAAGCACCGGCAACCAGTTCAATTATGAGCGCTTCAAGTCTTTCGTAAACCACAGCACCGTCGAATCGTCCACAACGATTGGCTGCCTGTATCTGACCGGGTCGCCGTTTTGAGTTAACCCTCTACCGTCCGACACATATCCGCGCAAAACGTACATCTGTTGGGCGGCACCGTAATCGGGGGTCATGCCGACTCCGATCCCAGCCACATCCCCACGCTCGGCGACCTTCGACTCGGCCGAATCCATCAGTGCCGATGCTATTCCGCGCCTCCTGAATTGGGGCAACATGTTCAAGTCGGATATCTCAGGAATGCCTTTCTCGGAGAACAAGCTGTATCCGGAATTCCAGACGACCGTTAGATACCCGGCGAACACTGAATCGAGTTCTGCGACAAAGATGACCTGGGTCCTAGATTCCTGATTGCGAAAGTATTTCTCGTACTGCGTCACCGGCTTGCTCCAGCCGATTTCAGAAAAAGCTGAGGAAATTACTTCGGCGTCTTCGAGTTGCAGATTTCTAATCGTCAATTCAGGTGCGGAATCACGAAGTTTTGAAGCGGTCATGATTCCACCCTACAGGAGTAGAACGGGCACGGTGATAACAAGTTCTCACCGTGCCCGATTTATTCATTTTTGCTCGGATGAACCGGTCATCCCGGGCTCTGGCTAGACAACGTCTATACAGACGGCCCTGATGCCATTGATGCTGTATCCGAGAGGATTCCAGCGGGTCTCAGCCGGCTGTAGGTTTCCTGCTTCGTCGACTGCTCTTACGACAACCGTGTAGTGGCCAGCTTCTGCCGGCGTCCAATCGATATGCCACTCCTGCCAGGAGTATCCGAGTGATGATTCATCCATGTGAGCGTCTTGCCATGTATCGCCGCCATCGATGCTCACATCCACTCTTCGAATTGGTCCGGTGCCCGACCATGCCATTCCACTGACGGCAATTGGTTGCCCGATCGGCAGTGATGTTTCGTGTTCTGGCCAGCTGACGAACGACTTGACCTGCATTTGGGCGAGCTGTTGCTCAATTCCGGCGTCGTCTTCTATCACGTACCGGTCGGTCTGGAAGAATCCTACGAATGGGGCTTCGAGCACCCGGATGGATGTCAGCCATTTCACGGAGGCCATCCCGTACCAGCGAGGAACGATAAGGCGAACTGGAAAGCCGTGATCGGGGGAAAGTGTCTCGCCGTTCATCTCGTAGACGAGGAGGGTGTCGGGGTGTAGTGCTACCTGAAGCGGGAGGCTGCGCTGGTACTTCACCGTTTTTCCACCCGGCACAGGAGAGCCCTCATCGACACCTTCGAACAACACCTCTACGGCCTTTGGACTTAGTCCAGCCTGTTGTAGGAAGGGCTTCAACGGAGCTCCTCCCCAGATAGCGTTGCTTACGGCACCGTCCTGGAACGGGTTTCCGGGTACTTTGGGGCTAAGGTCGGATCGATTATTGCCTGCGCATTCCAGCATTGCGGAAAGTGTTTTTTTCGGCAGGCGGACGAGTGTCGAGTAATCGAGTTTCACAGGGGTGTCCACCGCACCCTCGATGGTCAGTGACCAGTCATCGACATCGAGTTCCGGGACGTCGAAGTGATTTCGTATATAAAAAAGTGGGGTGGGTGTAAGCCAGGCGCGCAGCGCAGGCAGGGGTGTCTCGGCGACTACCGGCTCGAGGTCTATAGAGCGGAGTTCAAAGTTATCGGGCCGGGTTCTAATCGGGTCGGTGGCAACCGTGGTAGAACCGGCCTTGCTACATATACAAAGTGCCATTTCATTTCCCTCGTATTTTCGTTTTCTTGACGCTTTTTGACCGCAGTCGGGCGGAGCGTAACAAAAATAAATCGGTCCTGCTCGGATTACGTTTTTATATCGACGAGCCTTCACGAATTTCTGGGGGATATGCCGCTTCTTACCGAACAAATCGGATTGCGGAATACATGCGCACTCAGCGTTTACTCAGCGCTGAAAGAACCCAACATCATCGCTGATGTAGTCCTCGCGAATGGGCGACCAAATGTCGAGTGCGACGAAGCCGTTTTCGGTCGCTACTACCCGGTGCTCAACGTCTCCGGGGATGACATAGTGATCTCCGGCAGTCAGCAGTTTCTCGTCATCGCCAACATAAAACCATGCAGCGCCTTCGAGCACTCGGCCTGCCTGCTCATGGGGATGTGAATGCTTAGGGAGTTCGGTATCAGGTTCGATATCGATGATGCCAATCGTGATCTTTTCGCCCCACATGAGACGAGCCGTGACGCCGGGCAGTAGCTCCCGTTTCTCGACATCGTTTTCGGCGTAAAAGTATTTTTCTGGAAGCATTCCAACTCCCTTTGCAATCTGGGCGATTGGGCTAGTGTGATCCGAGTTTGCGGCTGATGGCGGCCTCGGCAACAGGGCTGATTATCTGCTCGATATCAATGTTGAGTAGAGCCGGGCCATCGTAATCGAAGGCACGTTTCATGGCGCCTTCCAAGTCTTCGACCTTCGTCACATGCTCGCCGTATGCGCCAAGGCCCTGTGCCATCACGTCGTAACGTGTTGGCAGTAGATCGGTCCATACCGGGCGACCGTACAGCCCTTTTTGAATCTGCCAGTCGATGCCCCATATCGAGTTGTTACCGACCATCATTTTCACCGGCAGGTTGTGCCGCACCATGGTGTCGATCTCCATGCCGTTGAAACCGAGTGAGCCATCGCCATTTGCGAGAACGACCTTTTTACCCGGCAGTGCGACCTGCGCGCCGAGGGCGTACGGCAGGCCAACGCCAATCATGCCGAAACTTGAAACATTGTGGAACCGGTAGGGGTCGTCACGCAGAATCGAAGATCGCAGGAAGTGACAGTAGTCGCCGCCATCGTAGGTCATGTGGGTGTCTGAATCGATGAATTTTTGCAGCGTGTTTGAAACGTGCATTGGGTGCATAGGGTTTTCAACAACGCCGAGTGCTTCGAGATCAGATCGCCATTTGTCGCGTGTCGAGCGAATACTGTCGATCCATTCTGTCGGTTCGTTCCAGTTTCGCTTTGCTGCGGCATCGGCCATCTGCGTAACAATCGGACCAACGTCGCCAACAATTCCCACAGCGGCGGTTCGAGCGCGGGCGACCTGGGCCGGGGAGGGATCGACGACGACGAACTTGGCGCCGGGGTTGAACGGCGGGCTGCCGCCAAAGCCGAGTGTGTAGTCGAGTTTCTTACCGAGCATCAATACCACGTCGGCGTCTCGCAGGTTCTGCACAGCCGGGTTGAGAGGCTGGTATCCAAGTCCCATCGAGTAGTCGTGGGAGTCAGGAATCAGTGCGCGGGCGGAATCCTCTGAGAAGAATGGAATTCGCATCGTTTCGACGAGCCGAAGGACTTCAGACGCTTCGGCAGTGGCACCGGCTGATGAGCCAGCGAGAATGACTGGTCGCTGAGCGGAGTTCAGCAGATCGATTGCACGTTCGATTTGTGCTGGATCACCGAGAACCTGAAGGGGCGTTCCATATTCGTTCGGGGCGTAGCGAGCGACTTCTGAGTCGTCGACTTCGGCCTGTTGAAAATCGTGCGGGATAGTCAGGTGAACCGGTCCCTGTCGACCACTTAATGCGGTTCGGAAAGCAAGCGCTACGTACTCCGGTATGCGTTCGGGTGTAGGTACGTTCCATGCACCTTTTGTGACGGGTGCTGCTACACCGACTTGATCGAATTCTTGCATCGCACCACGGCCAATGTTGGGCGACTCGGCGGAACCGGCGATGTTGATTATTGGGGCTTCGGAGTGCATGGCGTTTGCCAGCGCGGGCACTGCGTTGGCGTGGCCGGGGGTGGTCGAGAGCACCACTCCACCTTTTTTCAAAATCCGCGAGTATGAATCGGCGGCGTGGCCGGCACCTGACTCGTGCCGAAAGTCGATCATCCGCAGAGGAGCGTCGAACATCGTGTCGAGCATGTGAAGAATGTGATCGCCAGCGACTCCGAAGACGGTGTCGACGCCCTCGGCTCGCAGCGCGCTGATTAGAAGATCACTACCTGTTGTCTTGGCCATATTTCCGAGTCTTTTGGTTCTTTACGTTGAGTGCGAGTATGTGAATTCGAGTCGATCGCGACGCTGGATTACCGAGCAGCAAACCGGGATTTTCAAACAGTTGAAAAGATTAGCACCTGATGGCGTCGAATTGGTGTGATTGTTGGGGGGTGATCGCTTTTCAAGGTAGCGATTGATCGTTGTGAGGAGGTTTCGCCAGTCGAATGCTTTTGAATTTCCCGAGCGGAGTCTGCGGAGTCGAGGGATCTGGTGGGGTCGCGCTTGGCTTGTTGCAGAGTTGGGCGCTTGTCTCATTTAGAGATCACTCGCTACACCCCGCCAGATCCCTCTACTCCGCTTCGCTGAGATCGGGAAATTGGGTGATCAGCGCTTCACTCAATGGCAGGCACCAAGAGGTCCATCATCTCATCAACTGCTGTCGATTCCAGCGCCGACTGGTCAGCAAACAGCTCTGACAGCCGTTCTACGCGTTCGTTGTCGAGCTGGGTTGCGATGTTCGAGCGGAACTTGTCGACGAGTAACGGCTTGGCATCGTCTCTTCGGCGTCGATGTCCGATCGGATACTCGACCGTCACGTTTTCAGTCGAGGATCCGTCCTTGAACCGCACCTGTACAGCGTTCGCTATCGAGCGCTTTTCGGCATCGAGATACTCGTCTGTGAAGCGCTGGTCGTGTTGCATGACCATCTTGTCTCGAAGCTGATCCACTCGCGGGTCGGCCGCTGCTTCGTCCTCGTAATCGTCAGCCGAGAGACTGCCCTTCAGCAGCCCGATAGCTGTCATGTACTGGATGCAGTGATCGCGATCGGCTGGATTGTTCAGCGGGCCAGTTTTGTCGATTATCCTGAGCGCTGATTCCTGGGACGTGATGGTTATCGTGTCGATCTCATCGAGTCTTGAGGCGACTTGATCGTGCAGTTCAAATGCCGCTTCGACTGCGGTCTGCGCGTGGAACTCAGCCGGGAATGAAACCTTGAACAGGATGTTTTCCATCACGTAGGCGTCGAGATCTCGTTCGAGGGTAATTTCCTCGCCATTGAACCAGACGTCCTGTAATCCCCAGTCGGGTGCGGTCAAAGCTGACGGGTAACCCATCTCGCCTTTCATGGCGTTCTGGGCAAACCGAACGGAACGAGCGAGCGCATCGCCTGCCGCCCATGACTTGCGAGACCCGGTGTTCGGCGCGTGCCGGTATGTTCGTAAAGTAGCGTCGAGCCATGCGTTCGACACAGCATTTTCAACTTGCTGCACATCACCACCCAGCATGGCAGTTACAACGGCGGTCGAGGCAACTTTCACCAGTAATACGTGATCGATACCGACGCGGTTAAAAGAGTTTTGCAGTGCCAGTACTCCCTGAATTTCATAGGCCTTAATCGCGTATTCAAGGACTTTGTATACGTCGATCTGTCGCGTCGAATCTGATCTAGACTTACGACTTAAGTGATCGGCCATAGCCAAAATCGCCCCGAAATTATCGGAGGGGTGCCCCCACTCGGCAGCCAGCCACGTGTCGTTGAAATCAAGCCATCTGATGGCGGCTCCCGTGTCGAATGCCGCCTTCACTGGGTCGAGTTGATATCGAGTGCCGGGTACTCGTGAACCGTTCGGGACAACCGTGTCTTCGACCTCAGGGCCTAAGAGGTTCGTGCATGCCGGGTAGTTCATCGCCAGCAGCGCACAACCGATGGAATCCATCAGGCATAAGCGTGCCGTTTCGAGTGCCAGTTCAGAGGTGGGTTCGTAGTTGACTGCGTAGTCGGCAATTTTCGAAATAACGTCGTCTGTCGGGTTCGTGTTCGGCACTTTTAGCCGCGCTCCCCTATTGGCACGTACGACCTTGGCTCGGGACCGGTGTAGTCGGAGAGCGGTCGGATCAGCTTGTTGTTATCACGCTGTTCAATGACGTGTGCAATCCACCCCGACGTTCTCGCAATCACGAAGACTGGGGTGAACATTGCGGTTGGAATGCCGCACATGTGATAGGCGGTAGCTGCGTAGAAATCCAGATTCGGGAACATGCCTTTTTCTCGCATCATCACGGTTTCGATTCGTTCCGAAATTTCGTAGTAGAGGGTATTTCCGGCCGCCTCAGAAAGCTGTCTTGCAAGCTCTTTTACGATCGGCGATCGGGGGTCTCCATTCTTGTAAACCCTGTGCCCAAAACCCATGATGAGTCGGCGTGCTTCTAGCATGTGGAATAGCGACTTCTCGGCATCCTGGGGTGAATCGAATGACGACACCAGCTCCATTGCGGCCTCGTTCGCTCCGCCGTGTAGCGGACCTCGCAGAGCACCGATTGCACCGGCGATCGCTGAGTAGGTGTCGGACAGGGTCGAGGTGATCACACGCGCAGTGAACGTTGAGGCGTTGAATTCGTGTTCTGCGTACAGAACCAACGTGGTATCAAGAGCGTCCGTTTTGAGCGGATCGGCGGGTTTTCCTGACATCAGGGCGAGGAAATGTCCGGCGACGGTCTCCTCGTCTGAATCGGTTTCGATACGTTCGTTCCTGGAATGAAAGCGGTACCAGTACGCCAGCATCGAACCGAAGCTGGCGGTTAGCCTGTCACCGACAGAAGCGGCTGTGCGGCCGCCTTCACCTTCAGCTTCGAGTGTACCCAGAAGCGATGTGCCGGTTCGCAACACGTCCATCGGGTGCGTCGAAGCTGGCAAGGCTTCCAGAAGTGTTTTCAGGGAGTCTGGCAATGAACGCAACCCGGCCAGTTTTTTCTTGTAGGCATCGAGTTGTTTCTGGTCGGGAAGCTTGCCGTATATGAGCAGGTATGCAACTTCTTCGAAGGTCGAATCTGTCGCCAGTTCTCTGATTGAGTAGCCTCTGTAAGTCAGGCCGACGTCTTCCTGTCCGACGGTGGAAATCGCCGAAGATCCTGCTGTCACTCCCATGAGACCTGATGAAGTCATATCTGTTTATTCCTGTTGCTGATTTTGACTGGGCTAGGTGGAAGTCTGATCGTTGTTTTCGGAGTCGAAAAGTTCGTCCAGTTTGCTTTCGTAGCTGTGATATTCGAGGTACTCGTAGAGTTCGTCGCGGGTCTGGAGGGCGGGAATAACTCCCTTTTGAGTTCCTGCACCGCGGATGATCTTGAATACGCTTTCAACCGCCTTGTTTGCTGCCCTGAAAGCTGTGAGCGGGTACAGTGCGATGTCGACATCGACAGTTGCAAGTTCTTCCGTGGTGAATGCGGGAGTTTTTCCGAATTCGGTCAGGTTTGCAAGAATCGGAACACCGGTGGCGTCCTTGAATTTCTTGTAGTCGCTTAGTTCGGTTACAGCCTCGGTAAAGATCATGTCGGCTCCGGCGCCAACGTATGCCACTGAGCGTTCGATAGCAGCATCGACGCCTTCGACAGCAATTGCATCCGTTCGCGCCATCAGAACGAAATCATCGTATTCCCGCGCATCTGCCGCGGCCTTCAGGCGATCGCACATTTCGCCTGACGAAACGATCTGCTTACCTGGTCGGTGGCCGCATCTCTTGGCCTGTACCTGGTCTTCGATATGAACACCAGCAGCGCCTGTACGAGCCATTTCTTTCATCGTTCTGGCGATCATGAACGCCCCGCCCCAGCCGGTGTCGACGTCAACCAGAAGTGGCAGGTCGACTGCTGACGTGATGCGGCGCACGTCTTCGAGGACGTTATCGAGGGTCGTCATGCCCAGATCGGGGAGGCCGTATGAAGCCGTTGCAACACCAGAACCCGACAGGTAGAGAGCACGGAATCCAGCGGATACTGCCATCACTGCGTGATATGGATTCGTGGCACCGACTAGCTGAAGAGGTGACTCTGCCTGCATGGCGGCACGAAATAATGTTCCGGAACTCAAGCTATCGCCAGAGTTAATGAGAGAAGACATGGTGAGCGGATTATAGTTGCGCTCGGCGTCCAAAGGCGGTGACAAAGACGGGAATCTAGCCCCAGAACGCGTCGTAGAACACAAGCGGAGAGACGACCAGTAACACAATCCCGACCACGAGCCTCAGCTTTATGGGGTCAGTATCGCCACCCATCCTGGAGCCGGCGAACATGCCGATCATCGCTGGTAATCCGATGGCAGCAACCAATAGCCAGTCAACCCTGCCTCGAAATAAGTGCCCGGCAAATCCTGATGATCCGACAAGTATCGTCAGTGCCAGATTGGTTCCCGCAGCTAACGATGGTTTCATCTTGAGAACGTGAATTAGTGCCGGCATTCGTAGTACGCCAAGGGCAAGACCTACGGCACCGCCTATCAGCCCGATAGCGAACCCGACAAAGCTCTCTCGAGTGACGGTTTTACGGTTCAGATCACCTCGTCCAACGTTTGGATCGGATGTGTCGGGAGACGATTCGTCACTTCGAAGTTCTGTCGCTGCCCTGCTGATCATCATTACGGACGACCACACAAGCAGCAATGCGACGATGGTCAGTAATACGGTGCGGGAGACGAGGTCGGCGTAGAGGCCGCCGACGAACGATCCGCCGATGGCCGGGATCCCGATCACGAGAACGACTCGATATACGATTCGGTTCTGCAAAATGGCTGGCCATGACCCTGCCAGAGAACCAAGGACACTCACAAACAGGTTCGTGCTGGCTGCAATGAGAGGGTCAAGTCCGATTGCTGTCATCACTGGCAGCCGAACAACACCGAGCGCTATCCCGACTATCCCGCCAACCACCCCGACTATGAGGGACATGATGATCAGGCCGGTTAGCTGGATTCCCGATAGATCGGCACCAACAAGGGTGATCGTGGATGCGGCAGTGAATGCCGTTTCTGGCATTTAATCCGCCGCCTTTGAATCGAAGGCGGCCAGAGTGTTCATCTTCAGTAGATCTATCTGGCTACTACAGTGCGGCGGACAGTCTGTGGTATCGGTTTCGAGTTCAGGCACTTTGGATTCTCTGAAAGATATGGCGCAGAAACTTCGATTCTAACCTCGCCCAGCCCGTGTCGCACATCGATATTCACACGCCGCTGGCTCGATTCTGATTTGGCTAAAAAAGAGGTTGATGATCGTCTGTTTTTGACGGACTGGTGTGACGTGTTCCTACTTACCAACCAGATCGAGAGATTCGAGGATTGCGTCGATTTCTTTGAAGTGATTTGCATCGGGCTTCAGCGCCGGGTGGCGGGCGAAATCTGATCCCGGTGAGAACACGCCACGGCGCACCATGATGTGCTTGTAGATCCAGTTAGCAAAACCCTGACCCTGTGCGAGCATTCCGATCAGGGCTGCATGCCGACGCATCTCGGCGTTCGCGGCGTCTTCGTCCCCGGCCTGGTAGTGATCCCAGACCCTTAGGAACATATCCGGGAGCGTCGAGCCGGGCATTGTGCCGACTGATCCACGGTTGAACTCTTCAACTGCAAATGCTCCACCAGCACCACCGAACAGGATCAGGTCGGTGCCCTCGGCCAGCATTTGCGTTTCGCCCATCCGCGGGATAGTCGGTGGGGTTTCGACCTTGATGTAGCAGAGGTTATCGTGGCGCTTGGCGCACGCGACTGCCATTGCGGGCGGTACCTGTGCTGTGCCCTGGTCTTGCAAGAATATTGGCAGCGATACCGCCTCGGCTATTTGCCCGAAGTACTCGATGTTCTCGGAGGCGGGTACGGGGATGAACGAAGTGGGACGAATCATCAGGGCGTCGGCTCCGAGCTCCTCTGCCCGTTTCGACAGGAAGACAGCAACATCGGTACTTTCGCCACCGGTGTTCATTACGACTTTCACACGACCGTTAGTGACTCGAACTACGGTGCTGAGAAGTAGGTCTCGTTCTTCCTCGTTGAACTTGTATATCTCGGTCGCTACGGCAATTCCGATACCATGAACACCTTTGCCAATCATCCATTCAACCTGGTTCTCAAGATCTTCCATTACCAACTGGCCCTTCGAATTGATCGGGGCTGAAAGGATCGGGATGACACCCTTCATTGAGCGGTCTGGCATGTTGATAAGTCTCCGGCTGAATCGCCTTGGCGAACTTGCATGTATGAACGTAATTTAGTGATGAAGCGGATATTCGCGCCAGGTAATGTCGAGCGCAACAATTGACCGTTTTCTACAGAAGACCTTCAACTAGTGCCAGCAGTACTCCGGCTACCGTTGCGGTGCCTATCACTCCGGCAACGTTCGGGCCCATTGCGTGCATCAACAAATAGTTGTCGGGGTCTTCTTTTTGACCCATATCCTGCACAACTCTGGCCGCCATCGGAACTGCCGACACTCCAGCGGCACCGATCATCGGGTTGATCTTTGTCTTCGAAACAAGGTTCATTAGTTTTGCCAGCAAAATCCCGGCAACCGTTGCGGTCATAAACGCGAATAGACCGAGCAGGAATATACCGATCGTTTCCGGCTGCAAGAAGATCGCCGCTGGCATGGTTGACCCAACGGCCAGTCCCAACATGATGATCACTATATTCATCATCGCGTTCTCGCTCACATCAGCGAGACGCGGCACGACTCCAGATACTTTGATGAGATTGCCGAGCATCAGCATTCCGATAAGCGGCGAGGCCGAGGGAACGAGCACGCTGATCAGGATGGTGGTCAGAATCGGGAAGAGTACCTGCGTACGCTTAGAAACCGGCTTTTTCGGGTATTCCATCCGAATCAGGCGTTCTTTTTTAGTGGTGAGCAGCTTGATGATCGGTGGCTGGATAATCGGCACGAGTGCCATGTATGAGTAGGCAGCGACCGCAGTGGCACCGACGATATCTCGAACCTCTACGTTTGGCAGGGACTCGCCGAGTTCACGCATACGGGTGGCGATGAAGATAGTGGTCGGGCCGTCTGCCCCGCCGATAATTCCAATGGATGAAGCTTCCAACAGGCCAAACTCGAAATAATCGGTCATGCCGAGAAGCAGAGCACCCAGTAGTGCTACGAACACGCCGGCCTGAGATCCAGCGCCGAGCAAAAGCGTCTTCGGGTTCGACAGCATGGGACTGAAATCTGTGGCTGCTCCAACTCCAAGAAATATCAACAGCGGGAAGATATCCGTTTCCATTCCTACAACCCGGAAAACCTTGAGCACACCGGCAGGTTCTCCGCCACCGCCCTCTCGAATCAGCTCGCCCAACGGGAGGTTGGCAAAGAGTATCCCCATGGAAATCGGCACCAGCAAAAGTGGTTCTTTTTTCTTGGCAATACCGACGTAAAGCAACGCCCCAGCGATCAACCACATGATGATCATTCGGGGCTCTTCACCTATAGCGGTGAATCCCTCCCAGAGGGCGCTTAGCTCGTTAGGCATATGGGCTAAGCCTGTGCAATCTCGGCCAGTGATTGGCCGTGTTGGACTGCGTCGCTAGCCGAAACATGAACGACCGAAACCGTGCCGTCGATGGGGGAGGCAATCGTGTTTTCCATCTTCATCGACTCGAGAATCAGAATCGGCTGCCCTTTGGTTACAACATCGCCGACCGAAACACTAACGCTAATGATTTTGCCTGGCATTGGCGATCGAACTACGCCGTCGCCACCAAATGTTGGGACCGACGGACGGGCCACAACCTGTGGGGCAGGAACGACGGTCTTCGCTGCCGAGACGGCCGGGGTGCCAGAAGAAACGGGAGTGGCAGTATCGGGAATCTCAACCTTATAGGTCGTTCCATCGACCGAAACCTCGACGGGGGAAGCGGAGATATCACCAACTTCAACATCGTAGGTTTGGCCGGCAATCGTAATTTTATAGTTCTTCGTTGCCACTAATTAGGTCGCTTCCTTTGGCCGGACAGGTTTGATCCCAATACACGCATTCGACCGCTTTGCAGCCATGATCCTGCGGATGATCCAGCCCTAGAAATATATGAAGACACCGAGGCCGATTTTGGCTCGGAGAGCGCCATGGCTACTGCGATTGCGGCAACTTGCTGTTCGGTGATTTCCCCAGATGGCGCTGGAACAGCTGGCGCAGAAGTGGCTGCGACCGCTGCCGGTTGCACTTCTGATGGTTCGCGATCGAGCATGCTGATGCCTTTGATCGACAGTGCAAGCAACGCCAGTACGGCGAACACTATTCCCATGCCGACGAGGCTTAACAGCAATCCGTCGTTTAGCAAATCCTGATCGAACGTTTCAGTGCTCCCTTGACTGCGTCATACCCGTAAGCAGGCCAGGCCAGAGTAGTAAGAACGCGGTCCCCATCTAAAATACGATGGCTGATTCTAACAAAGCCAGTTTATTCAGCAGGGGTATATTCGTCGATAGAAATCGGGTAGGTTTCGCCATCAACATCAGCTATTTTCGCTTCACCGTTATCTGCAACTCCAACAGAAACGAGTTCACCATCGACGCCAAGTGATATCGGATCGACCAGTTTATGAATCTGTGCGGCGGCGAAGTGTTCGGTGTGATCGGCAAGAAGTTGTTGCGATTCTTCGACGCTGATCGCTGAAAAATTAATACTCGCGCCGGGCGATGCCTGACCGAGCTTTGGAAGATCGACCGTGGCTACCGTGGCGATTTTTGCGTACCCGCCCGTGGTCTGACGGTCGGCCAACAAAATAATCGGTTTAGCATCGCCTGGAACCTGAATTGAGCCGTTCACAACGGCATCAGAGACGATGTCGTAGCGGCCAGTTTTCGATTCAATTTCCGGGCCGTCGAGGCGCAATCCCTGTCGATTCGATTGATCTGAAACGGTGTAGGTCGCGCTCAGGAATGCGTCTATACCTGCTTCGGAAAATTCGTCGTCTTGTGGACCGAGTACGACGCGAACCGTGAAATTCTCGAGTCCGACCATCGAAGATTCGGGCTCGTAGCCAGGAAGAACGAGTCCTGATGCATTCGACGAGTTCGATTCGCCGATATTTACAACGTCATCGACCGCGAGCGGCCGCCCGTCTACCCCACCGATTTTCGAGGCGATGTGTGTCGAGCGTGAACCAAGAATTTCTGGGGCGTGCACACCGCCATCGACCGCCAGATAGGCGCGCAGCCCTCCGTTGACCATCCCCAACACGAGGTGGGATTCAGCATGGGCCACGTAAGAAATGTTCACCGCAAGAGGAACCCCGTCCAGCGTGGCGTTCGCGTCTGTTCCGATCAGAGCGAATATCGTCCGCCGGGCAAATTCGATCTCGAGTCCACCGAGCAGGATCTCGAGTACTGCGAACGACTGTTCATTTCCGACCAGCCGATTTCCGAGATCAAGTGAATCGATATCGACAGCGCCGCCTACCGATACTCCCAACTTTTGAAAGCCGTACCTGCCTCGATCTTGAACCAGAGTCATGGGGCCTGGTTGGACTACGCGGAAACTGTTGGCGGCCGGGTTAGTCATGGGACTGCACCGGGAAGAATCGGACTTTGGAGCCGGGGGTGATTAACGAGGGGGACGACTTGGTGACGTCAAATAGCACCGATGCTGTCCTGCCGATGAGCTGCCAGCCACCGGGACTCGCGTTTGGGTAGACGCCCGTTTGTGATTCGGCGATGCCTACCGATCCGGCGGGCACGCTGATTCGTGGCGTTTTGAGGCGTGGGGTTGCGATACGCTGATCGAGGCCGCCGAGATATGGGAATCCCGGAGCGAAACCGATCATGTACACCCGGTAATCAACACCTGAATGTATATCGATTACTTCTTGAACCGATAGGTCGGCATGCTCGGCAACACTCTCGAGGTCGGGCCCATCCTCGCCGCCGTAAACGACGGGTAGTTCAACGATTCTAGATTCACCGGCGGCTTCAACAATCGCTTCCAACTCGGTTACGAAACTATCGAGTCGATCACGCATTTCATCGTACTTACTGATGGTCGGGTCGTAGCTGACAAGTAGTGATCGATAAGTAGGTATCAGCTCGACGACAGCGGCTATTTCGGCTGCTTCTACCGAGTCTGCCAGTGCAAAGACCTGTGTGTTGATATCGGGATCGATCTCCGAGCCCAGCTCGATCAGGATTGCTGAATCACCCGCGGGGACCAGACGCGGGTACGTTCGGATTTGGCGGGTTTGGTCCTCGCCCAGGACCGATTCAGGCACGTGCAACCAACTTGTCCATCGGTGTGATGGTGACTCCGCCTGCCTCAAGCGAACCTCGCACCGCAGCGGCAAGTTCGACTGCCCCGGCAGTGTCGCCGTGGAGACATATTGAGTCTGCTGAGAAGTCGATTTCTGTACCGTCTATGGCGATCACTTTTCCTTCGGTCGCCAGCTTTAACGAACGTTCCATCACCGTTTTGGGATCGTGCACAACGGCGCCGTTTTGGGATCTTGGAACCAGTGAACCTTCAGGAGTTACGGCACGGTCGGCGTAGCACTCACGCGCCACTCGCACACCGTGTTTACGGGCGATAGATTCCCACTGTGACCCTGCCAGTACGACGTGAATAAGATCGGGATCAAACGCCTGTACTGCTAGCACGATCGCCTCGGCGACTGCGGCATCGCGGACTGCGGTGTTATAGAGAGCGCCGTGTGGCTTCACGTGTTGCAGTTTTCGATCGGGGGCAAACGCGGCAAGCGCGCCGACCTGGTAGGTGATGGCGTTGTGGACTTCGGTGGGAGTTAGATCCATGTTTCGACGACCGAATCCAGCGAGATCGGGATAGCCGGGGTGCGCCCCAATGCCAACATCATTTTCGACGGCGAGGGAGACGGTGCGAGCCATCCAGTCGGGGTCGCCCGCGTGGAAGCCAGTGGCTATGTTCGCCGAGGTTATGTACTTGACGATTTCGCTATCGAGCCCGAGTTCGTACCCGGCGAATGATTCGCCGATATCAGCATTGAAGTCGATTTTTCCTGTCACGCCGTTCGTCAACTAGAAACTCCATTATTTTTTATGTGGATCAGTTGGACACAACAGTAATAGTTATCCAGCCGGTTAGTTGTGCGAAATCGATCGAATTGCCCACACTCGGAGCGTAGCACAGCAGGGGGTAATTTCGACATGCATCTAAACTGATCAGATGTTATCGGGAATTGCTGCGGAGATACTCAAGTTTTTGACCGCCGTTTGGCGGGTCTTCGGATCACCGCGTATTTCTGGCGACGAAAAAGCGGTATCAGGTGCTAAAGCTGCTTGG
>Ga0115002_10000635_pt1 | contig 49054 bp, 40 predicted proteins | sample ArcticOcean_MG_C_8_FD_89576 | JGI IMG/M metagenome (GOLD analysis project Ga0115002, IMG submission 89576) | Marine microbial communities from western Arctic Ocean - ArcticOcean_MG_CB11_86 | ecosystem: Environmental > Aquatic > Marine > Oceanic | place: Arctic Ocean: Canada Basin | collected... | reverse complement strand
TAGAAAACAAGTGAGATGTGCGGGCAGACATGACTCTCTACTTCTTAGTTATTACCGACTTCGCACAGGTCTAGTCTGACGAACAGCAGGACAACCTGACCCGGTTCGCGCGGTGCTTTCCTGTGATGCGTTCCTTTTTTCTCGAGAACACCCAGGTCTTTAAGCTCGTTCAGCTCCGGAACATCGATTTGTTCTTCTCACGGAGGATCGGCCTCGCGGGGGGGCAGCCGGTCGACATCCTCGCCGCCGGCCGACTCAGCGGCAAGCTGGGTGGCAACAACGTCGGGTTCCTGAACGTGCAGACCGACTCCGCAGTCGATCGGCGGACCGGGGAGACGATCTCCCAGGCGAACAACTTCTCGGTGGTACGCGTCCAGCGGGAGGTCGGCCGGTCGAATTTCGGCGCGATGTTCGTCAACCGGCAGGGCGTTGGTGACCTGGCGTCGCCCGATGACTACAACCGCGCCCTCGGGCTCGATCTCGCGTGGCAGGCGACCACCAACGGCAAGCTATTCGCCTTCATCGCTCGCACCGACTCGCCGGCCAGCAAGGGAGGGTCAGATTACGCGGGTCGACTCTATTACAACTACGCGAACAACCTCTGGAGCGGCAACGCCGGGTACTCGCAGGTCGGCGAAGACTTCAACCCCGAGGTCGGATTTCTTCCAAGGCGGGCCTACAGACGGCTTGAAGGGCGGTACGCGCTGAACTATCAGCCACCAGGGCCGGCGTGGCTTCGGCGGATCGCGTCGCACGCGAGCTTCAATGCCACCATGAACCTGCAGAACGAGCTGGAAACATCACAGGGCCACTGGCACTTCCTGGATCTTCGAGCCAATTCTGGCGCTCGCTTCGGGTACCTGATCAACACAGCGCAGGATCGCCCCAGAGAGCCGTTCACGGTCTACGAGGACGTGACGGGGCGGACGGTCGTGATACCCGCTGGTGAGTACGCCTGGACGCAGGGCATGTTCGAGGGCAACACGGATCCCAGCGCGCCCATCAACGCGTCGCTGCGCCAGCGCATCGGCCGCTTCTACGACGGCACCTTCCTGGGGTGGGATGCGACGATCGGCTTTCGGTTCGGCGCGCGGCTCATTTCTGAGGTCGGTTGGGACCACTCGGATATCGATTTGCCTGGGGGTAGCTTCACGACGGACCTGATCCCGATCAAGATCAGCTACTCGTTCACGAGCCTGGCGAACATACAGGCCCTGATTCAGTACAACAAGCAGAGGTCGACGATCTCGTCGAACATCCGTCTGGCACTGCTCGACCGCAGCAACACCGGACTGTTTCTGGTCTACAACGATCGGCGCAACACGACCTCCTTCACGAGAGGGGAGTCCTCCTTCACGAGCGGGGAAGTAATGGGGCGTTCCTTCATTATCAAGTACACACGGTTGCTCGAACTTTGATCGCACCGTGAGTGCAGGAGCCATCCGATCTTTGACCGCCGCGCCGGTCGCTGAGGCAGCCGAGGCGCGGTAAAAACGAGTCGCAGCCTACGGCTTGGCGTCTCTCCAGCTCCCAGCAAATCCCACATCAACAGTCAGCGGAACGGCTAACGAGGCGACCCCCTCCATACGTTCCCGCACGAGGGCGACGGCTGACTCGGCTTCTGTTGTCGGACCTTCAAACAGCAGCTCGTCATGCACGGTGAGAATCATGCGCGTGGCGAAGCCACGCTTCGGCAGCTCGCCGTAGAGGTCGATCATCGCCTTCTTGAGAATGTCTGCGGCGGTGCCCTGAATGGGCATGTTGACGGTCTCGCGTTCCGCCCTCGCCCGAATCTGACCGTTGCGGCTGTTCAAGTCCGGCACGAGCCGGCGGCGTCCGAACAGTGTCTTCACGACCCCAGTTTCGCGAGCCTGAGCCAGGGTCCTGTCTATGAAACCCCGCACTCGCGGAAATCCCGCGAAGTAGGCGTCGATGAACGCCTGAGCCGCTTCATTGGTGACGCCGATGTCCTTGGCCAACGTGAACGCCGTCTTCCCGTACAGGAGCGCATAGTTGATGATCTTGGCCCGCCGGCGTAGTTCGTGAGCGTCGAGTCCGCTGTCGGTGCCGAACACCCGCGTGGCCGTTCGGTCGTGGATGTCCTCGCCGTTCCGAAACGCTTCGATGAGGGTATCTTCCTCAGCCAGATGCGCCAATACGCGTAGCTCGATCTGTGAGTAGTCGGCCGAGACCAACACGTTGCCCGGCGACGCGACAAACGCTCCTCGAATTTGCCGACCCAGGTCAGTCCGAATCGGGATGTTCTGCAGGTTCGGATCCGAACTGCTGAGCCGCCCGGTTGCGGCCACTGCCTGGTTGAACGACGTGTGGATGCGGCCCGTCTCTGGATGCACGAGCTCTGGCAGTGCATCGACATAGGTACTCTTCAGTTTGTGAAGGCCCCGCCATTCAAGCACGAGCCGTGGCAGCTCGTGTACCAGCGCGAGTTCCTCGAGCACCTCGACCGCCGTTGATGCCGATCGCGTCTTGCCCGTCTTCTTCCCCGCTGGGAGTTGTAACTTGCCGAACAAAATGTCGCCAAGTTGCTTCGGTGAGTTGACGTTGAACTCCTGGCCGGCCAGCTCGAAGATCCGCGCGGTGAGACGTGCGAGTTCGCCTTCGAGGTGTCTGGACTGCGCGGCGAGCGATGCGCAGTCGATGCCGATGCCAGCACGTTCTATCTGCGCGAGTACCGGAACCAGCGGCATTTCAAGCCGGCGAAACACGTCTTCCAGCTGCTCGGAGGCGAGCTTCGGCGCGAGTACGTTTGACAGCTGCAGCGTCAGGTCCGCCCGCTCCCCGGCGTATGCCAGCAAGTCCTCCGGCGGGATCCTGGCAAACGACAGGGCCTTGGCTCCGCGACCACAGACGTCCTGTTCGTTGAGTGCTTTGTATCCGAGATGCGCCAGTGAGACGTTCTCGATCCCGTGGCCGCCGATGCGGGCCGCGTCCAGTAGGTAGCTGGCCAACATCGTGTCGAAGGACAGTCCCCCGAGGGTAATGCCGTGATTCTCCAGCGAAATGCTGTCCCGTTTCAGATCGTGGCCAACCTTGCGCACCGCGTCGTCTTCCAGCAATGGTTTCAAACGGTCGAGTGCTGCCTGTTGAGCGACATGCGTGGGGACCGGCTCGGACAGCAGGTCTCCGCTGCTCCCTGCTTCGCCAGGATCAAGCGGCAGATACCGTGCATGGCGGTCGGCGACCGCAAAGGCGATACCGACGATTGCCGCACGCATGGCGGTCGGCTGATCAGCGATGACGTGGAGGGCAAACTCCCCTGCGGTGTGCAGCTCTCCGATCAGCGCGTCGAGGTCCGATAGCGTCGTGATGAGCGCATAACTCTGCTCGATGGTGTCCGCTGTTGGCGCGAACTCGTTGGTCAGCGAACGGAAGCCGAGTCGTGAGAACAGCGCGTAGCATCGCTCGCGTGAAGGCCCCTGGTACCGAAGCGATTCGAACTCGAATTCGAGCGCCACGTCACATGCGATCGTAACCAGCTCACGGCTGCGAAGGGCCTCGGCACGATGGGCGAGCAGTGTTTCCCGATAGGACTTTCGTTTCAGCTCCCCAGCGTGATCGAGGAGGGCATCGAGATTTCCATACGCGGTGATGAGATCGACGGCCCCCTTCTTTCCGACACCCGGAACGCCCGACACGTTGTCGCTGGCGTCGCCCATGAGCGACAGAACATCGACCACCTGCGAGGGCGCGACGCCGAACTTCTTGACGACCGCTGCGTCGTCGTACCACATGCCGTCATCGCGAGCGTCGTAGATACGGATCCGATCGCCGACAAGCTGAAAAAAGTCTTTGTCGGGCGAGACGATCGTCACGTCGAAATCCGCGGTGGCCGCGCGCGTCGCCATGGTGCCGATGACATCGTCGGCTTCGAACCCAGATGCGGTGACGATCGGGACGCCCAGCGCTTTGCAGGCTTCGTGGACCGATGAGATCTGCTCGGCGAGATCGTCTGGCATGGCCGCGCGATTCGCCTTGTAGTCGGCGACGAGCGCGTCCCGGAACGTCGGGCCGGACAGGTCGAACGCGGCGGCGATGTAGACGGGACGGTGTTCGGCAATCAGTTTCCGCAGCATCGTCACGAAGAGGAAGACCGCGTGCGTGGCCTGCCCATCCTGGTTAGACATTCCTTTCCCGCGAAACGCGTGATACGCGCGGTACATCTGGGAGCTGCCGTCGATCAGGAAGAGGGTGGGACGCGGCATGACCGGGGGGTTCGTGTCGCTAAGGATATCATTGGCCCGATGACGGTAGGTGCGATCTGCCGGGCGCGCACGCTGCTGGTCGCCCTTCTCGTTGCCTGCGCCGTCGCAGCGGGCTGCTCAGGCGCAGGTGTCTTCAACAGGGAATACGAGTACGAGGAAGAGCTGTACCTCTCGCTCGACGGTTCAGCGACGCTGAATGTGCACGCATCGGTGGCATCGCTGGTGGCTCTGCGTGGCGCCGGTCTTGATCCTGACCCTCTCGCCCGGGTCGATCTGGACCAGGTTCGAGAGTGGTTCGGGGGGGAGGCCGCTGGCGTGTCAGTGAGTCTCGCCCGGCGCGATGGCCGCCGATTCGTGCACGCAAGCGTGAATGTGGCCGACGTGGGGGACCTGTCCAGGCTCGTGCCGTTCGCGTGGTCGGCCTATCGTTTCGACCGCCAGGACGACTCGTTCGAGTTCCGACAGGTCGTCGGACCGTCAGCGGGAAGCCCAGGCTCTGCCGTTCAGTGGACGGGCGAGGAAACGGTCGTGTTCCGGATGCATCTGCCCAGCGACATCCTGTATCACAACGCGCCGTCACGCCGTGTCGAGCGCGGCAATATTCTTGAGTGGGAGCAGTCGCTGGCCGAGCGGCTCGCGGGTCAACCTGTAGATGTCGAAGTCCATTTCGCATCCGAGTCAATTCTGTACACGACGTTGCTGCTCTTCGGATCGACCGTGGTGGCCGTCGCTGCGATAGTCTCGCTCGTCATTTGGTGGATCGCGCGTCGCGGGCGCGACGACGATGTTGCAGAGCCGGCTGCGCCGGCGTCGGGGACTCGCTAATGTCGCGTTTCGGCGGGCTGAGAGCTGCGCAAGTGTGTCAGGCGGCGAGCGGGATGGAACTCGGCGGTTCGCTGCGCCCCATCCCGCTCAGGCCTGTCGATTCATAGACGTTCGAGGTCGGCCTTGACCTCAGCGTCCGTCTTCAGATTGTTCGTTACCGAGAAGGCGCCAAACGAACTCGCAATCGACCGAGCGAGCAGCCGGTCGATATTGCTGTTCACTACGCCCTCAAGCGTCACGTGACTGTTCTCCACGATGATGTGAACCGGCGGATTCACCATCGACCCGTAGCCCCAGAAATTCGCGTTTCCGTAGATCGCGCGCGCGATTCGGAATCGGAGCTCGTCGTCGAAGAGAGACACCGGAAGTACGGTGACCTCGTTTCGCACGGCGCTGATGCCCTCGATACCGGCAACCCGGCGCTCGATGTCCTTGCTCTTGAACGGCATGGTGACATGGCCGCTGAGTGTCACAACGCCATCATCTATTGTCGCGTCGACGCTATCGAAGATTGTGAATCGCGAGTACTGCAGGACCTGCTGCGAGATGTCCCGGAAGATCGCGAGGTTTTCGCGCTGCGCCGCCCAGGCGGGTGCTCCCATCGCCAGCATTACGACAACCGCTGCAAGAATTCTAATCATTGGCTTTACCTCCACGCGTTTCTGCGTCTTGTTGGGGCTTCGTCCCCTCTGCATGAAGTGAGGGCAAGAACCTTGCCAGTAACGGGTGGCGTAGCAACGCCGATTCCTGGCCGAAGGTGCGTGGAGGGTTGCGCGTGTCCTCTATCGCGAACGCCTAGAGGACGAGCATTGTCCCGATACCCGCAGCGATGAGCAGGATCTGTCGCATCGAGGACGCATCCGTGCGGCCCCGGTGGAGCCCTGGAATCAGATCTGCCATCGCGACGTACAGAAAGCTGGCAGCCGCCATCGCCAGGAAGTACGGAAGCATTTGCGGGACCGTGTCAAACGCCACCAGGGCGGAGATGGCGCCGACGGCGCTGGCTGCTGAGGAGAGCAGGTTGAGAAGGAGCGCTTTGCCGCGCGAATAGCCCGCGTTCAGCAGAATGGCGAAGTCGCCGACCTCCTGCGGGATTTCGTGAGCGGCCACCGCCAGGGCCGTGCTGATGCCGAGCGGCACCGACGTCATCACGGCAGCGGCGACGACGGCGCCATCCACGAAATTATGAAACGCGTCGCCCACGAGCACCGGAAACACGCTGCTCTCGTGTACTTCGCAGTCGTGGATGTGGCAGTGGCGCCAGAGCACCAGCTTCTCGAGGACGAAGAACAACAGGATGCCCATCAGCAACGTGGCAAAGACGCGCTGAGCCGGGAGTTGCGCGAGGCTGGTAGGCAGTAAATCCAGCATGGACACGCCAAGCAACGCGCCGACGGCATAGCTGACGAGCCAGGGAACGAGCTTCGCCCGTGTCGAATCGCTAATGAGAAGAACCCCGGAGGCCACGAGCAGTCCGCCGACCCCGCCGACCAGGCTCAGGCCGACAGCGATGAGAAATATCGACACGCACAGGGATTATGACGCGATATACCCATGGCGCGCGCGCACCGTCAGCTGGCGATCGGTGACCTCCACCCGAATGGCATGCCACGTTCCATCTCTGTGCCGCGGACTCTCGTAGCCGAGGGAATACTGCCTACTCAATTCCTCGGCGAGCCGGGAGGTCGCTTCGTCCAGCCCGCGAAAGCCACGAATGATTTCGGTGCGGCCTCCGGTGTCGTCTGTCATCCGACGCAACGCGTCTGCGTCTACCCGCTCTCGTGTTCCGGCGCTCCACGTCCTGCCCGGGATGATGGGGGGAGAGCGCCGCTCTGGGCCGCGCCCAGGAAGCTGAGGAGCCCGGCCCGGAAATGGGAACCGTGGTGGAGGTGGTAGTCGGATCCGTGGACGGGACCGCCTAGTCGGCTCGGTGCCGTCCACGCCGAGCGCGTATACGAGGACCTCGCTCTCCCGGATGAGTGGCTGAAGCTCCGCGACGGACAGGCGGCTGTTGGTGTCGTTGCCGTCGGAGATGACGAGCAGTGCTTTTTTCGGGTGGCGGCCGACGCCAGCCACCGGCAGCGCTCGGGCAACCGCGTCGAACATCGCGGTGCCTCCGGATGGCGTGACGCGCGCGATGGCCCGGCTGATCGCGCGTCGGTTGGTCGTCCACTCCTGGACCAGGTTTGGCCGGTTGCCAAACTCAAGAAAGAAGAGTTCATCATCATCGCCCAGCAGGTCGTAGATGAGGCGGTCGATGGCGGAGCGGGCCGCCGACAATTTGTCGGCAGTCATACTGCCGCTGGCGTCGAGCGCGATGCCCAGACTCACCGGCACCCGCTCGTCGCTGAAGTACGTCACGTCCTGCCGCTCGCCGTCTTCGAAGACGGTGAAATCCTCCTGGCGCAGTCCCTGGACGAACCGACCGTCATCGTCGGTCACAGTGGTGGTCACGTTGATCAGATCTACGCCGCCCTGAAAGCTGAGACTCCCCTGGCTACGCGCGGTCGCCGTGGCGACGGCGATGACTGCGAGCACGGCGAGCAGACGGACAGGCGGCGGACGGACGAATCTTCGGATCAATGCAGGCCTCCAAGCTGTGTGGGCTTGGAAGGGTAAGGCAAGATCCTTGCCTGGTCGATGGAGACGGATCGGGCCGCTTTTCATGCCCCGAGGCATTGGGGTGACACTTCAGGGAGACGTCGGTGTCCTATTTGAGTCCTTCCGTGAAACTGACGCCCTCGCGATCGGCAAGGAGGCGGGCGGCGCCGAAGCCAGCCGCGCTCAGCGCGGTCGCCGTGGCGCCTGCCTGCACTTGGGGCGATCCGCTTGCCAACCAGCTCCTGCGGCTCTGACCTTTCTCTAAGATCAGCACGCGCCCGCCCGCCCGCAGGACACGGTGAACCTCCCGCACTATCGCAAGACCCGTGGCGCCGTCCAGTGGCGGGAGTGGGTCGGTCATCGCGTGGATCACGACCGCATCAAACCCATCCTCAGGGAATGGTAGCGAGCCCAGCGTGACCACCTGTACGTCCATAAGTACACCCGCGTTTGCTGCCGCCGCGCGCGCCTTTTCCGCTGCGCGATTATCGACGACCGCGATGGCCGCATGGCCGCTCAGCCCAACCTTCGCCGCGATCATACCAACCAACGTTGGGTCGTCGATTCCGATCTGCAATGCGCGCTCGCCCATTCGCACGCCGCACATAACGATCGGTAGCGGTGCCGTCTTCTTGGCTCTACGAAGAAAAAACATCGATTGGCAATTGTAGCGTTCACAAACCCACGGGAAATGGGCCAATCGAATGGACAAAGGAACCAAGCGGGACAGGGACGACGGGGTTCGTCCAGAGTGAGATTGAGCGGATTGCGGTGGCGCTTCGGGAGCCACAGCCACCGAAGCGCTATGTCGAGCTGTACGCCGCTCAGCAGGCGCTGAGTTGGGCGCTGGACCCTGACAACTTGGCCTCGCCGTTGACGATGGTCTTGGAGGGCCGTGGGGCTGCTACGGGCAGTCAGGGAGACTAAGTAGGTTGTTAGGCTCGTCGCTGCGCGGGTGGCGTGGCCTCACGCAAGCTGCTGGCGCGACAGCGGAAACTCACGCACCCGTTTTCCGGTCGCCGCAAAGATGGCGTTGCCGAGCGCCGCGAGGACGGGAGGCAGCCCAGGCTCGCCGACACCGGTGGGCGGCGCGTCGCTGTCCACCAGATGCACGTTCACTTGGAACGGTGCATCCGTCATGCGCGCTACCTGAAAATCGTGAAAATTACTCTGATTAATCCGGCCGCGCTCGGCCGTGATTTCGCCCGTGCGCGCGAGTCCGACCGCCATCACGGCGGCCCCCTCCATCTGGGCGCGTACGCGGTCCGGATTCACGATGATGCCGGCGTCGACCACCTGGTCAATGCGCGGAACCTTGAGCTGTCCCCCGCTGTCGACCTCGACCTGCACCACTGACGCGACATACGTATTAAAGCTGCGGTGCGCGGCGATGCCCATGCCGCGCCCACCACCGGACTGCCGGCTCGCCCAGCCAGACCGGTCGCCCGCCATCTCGAGCACGTGGCGCAACCGACGCGTGTCGATGGGGTACTGGTCATACGGCGCACCGTAATTCTCGTACTCGACTCCCTGCGAGGCAAGATCCAGCACCTGCCCAGGCCCGAGCATGTCGAGCAGGAACTCGAGCGGATCCCGCCCGGCCGCGTGCGCCATCTCGTCAGCGAAGCTCCCCGAGGCAAATACATGAAAGTTGTTGGTTACAGCGCGGAACCACCCGATGCGTACATGAGCGTCGGCCGGACCGTTTTCTGCCCTGATATTGGGCACGTCGTAAGGCAGGTCCTTCAGGCCAAAATCCAGCTCGAAGCCCTGTGGGTAACGGGCTCCCGCTACGAAGGTGGAATTGATCGGAGGAAACACCGATCGCATCAGCCACGCCGTCGGCCGTCCGCGGCCGTCCACCGCCGCCTTGTGATACACGGCCGCCGACGAATGATAGAAATCGCACTTGATGTCGTCCTCGCGTGTCCAGACAACTTTCACGGGCTTGCCGAGTCTTTGCGAAAGCACGGCGGCCTCGGCGGCGAAGTCCGGTTTTGACTTCCGGCCGAAGCCCCCGCCAAGAAGCGTCACGTGGCAGGTCACATCTTCTTTCGCGATCCCGAGCGCCGCCGCGACGGTCTCTTGTGCGGCCTGCGGATTCTGCGTTGGGGTCCAGACCGTGACTTTGCCGTCGCGGAAGTCGGCGACCGCCACCGGCGGCTCCATCGAAGCATGCGCGGCCATGGGCGTGGAATACGTCGCCTCCAGAATCGTGCCGCCCTTCGCGAACTCGTCATCGACGTCGCCAAGGTTTCGCGCAACTTGGCCCGGCTGACTCACGGTCTGCAGAAGCTCCTCTTTAAAGGCACTGGAGTCGAAGCTTGCGTTCGGCCCATCGTTCCATTCGATCGTGAGCTGCTTCCGGCCCTGCAGGGCCGCCCAGGTGTTGTCGGCGATCACGGCAACGCCGCCCAGCGACTGGAAGCCGACAGGCGGTGTCGGTGGATCAATCTGCACCGTCTGTTGGACGCCAGGCACCGCGCGCGTCGCGGTGTCATCCATGCTACGAAGCGTGCCCCCGACAACTGGCGGGTGCTCGATCGACGCGTGCACCATCCCGTCGAGAAAGATGTCGAGACCGAACTGTGCCCTGCCTGTCACGATGTCGGGCTGGTCGTAAATCGAGGTCTCCTTGCCTACGTAGCGCCAGGCGGTCTTGGGCTTGAACTGAAGCGACTCGGGTGCCGGCACCGGCAGCCGCGAGGCCGCTGGGACCAGCGCACCGAAGCCCAGCCGCCGGCCGCTCGGCGCGTGCACAATCTCATGATTCGAGGGCGCGCACTCGGAAACCGGCACGCCCCACTGGGCTGCAGCCGCACTCCTCAGCATGTCGCGCGCCGACGCACCAGCCAGGCGAAACGCTTCGTAGAAGTCTCGCACCGAACGTGAGCCATCGGTGTTCTGGTCCCCGTACTTCACATCACCGAGGCCCTGCTCGATGCGCACGCGGCTCCAATCCGCGTCTAATTCGTCGGCCGCGACAAGCGGCAGCGACGTGCGGATCCCCGTCCCCATCTCTGACCGATGCGTGACGATGAAGACCGTTCCGTCCGGTTCAATGCCGAGATACACGCTGGGGTTGAGCAACGCGCTCTCGGCCCTGGTGCGCACACCGGGGTCCTGAGCCCACACCGATTTGGGAAGCACCTGTGAGGCGATCACAAACGCACCCGTCGAAAACACACCACCCAGGAACTCTCGCCTGCTGACGTTTTCGAGGAGGCTCATGCCGGCCCTCCCTGCTGGTTGGCGGCGGCCGCCTTGATGGCCGCCCGAATCCGTTGGTAGGTCCCGCAACGGCAGATGTTGCCGACCATCGAACGCTCGATATCCTGATCGTTCGGATCAGGCGTCACGGCCAAAAGCGCGACGGCCTGCATGATCTGGCCGCTCTGGCAATACCCGCACTGCGCCACATTATGCGTGCTCCAGGCCTGCTGGACAGGATGCAACGTGTCCTCTCCGAGGCCTTCAATCGTCAGGACCCGCTTGTTCTCGAGCGTCCGCATCGACGTTTGACAAGAGCGGACGGCCTGCCCATCGACATGCACCGTGCAGGCGCCGCAGAGGCCAGCGCCGCAGCCAAACCGGGTGCCGGTGAGGCGGAGATCGTCTCGGAGATACCAGAGGAGCGGCATCTCCTCGTCCCCATCGAAATTACGGGCTACCCCGTTGACCGTGACATTGACCATGCTAGCGTCCTCGCTTCGTACGCATTAAATCCACGCGTTTAAGGTATTCGACTCTCAAGCTGGGGCACTGTCAAGTTGACGAGAACGAGGGCGTGATCTCTTTGGCCGCGGCGCCGCAACCCTGGGCACCGCATCGCGTAACGATGTGTATCCGTGACACTGAGGGCAGCGCCACCGTGGAGCGAGAGGGCCTGCCTGCTGAGCGACGGCCCACTCGCTCAATTGCTCGTTGCAGGTGCCGCAAGCAAGCGTCTGACCTACAAACAGCCAGACGGAATCAGCGCGCGAAGCGCGTACGAAATGGAAACGCCAACGGGGAGCGAAACGGTTGCGATTAAAGGGGTTGTGTTTGTGAACGCATCAATCCCGCATCAAATTTCCTCATGATATAGTCGCCGATTGTGAATTCACCACTTCAGATTGCTCCCGCCCGCGGAAAACTCGGCGTTCTTCTTGTCGGTCTTGGCGCGGTGAGCACGACGACGATCGCCGGGGTCTTCGCGATCCGTAAGGGCCTTGCCCAGCCGATCGGTTCTCTCACGCAAATGGGCACGATTCGCCTTGGTAAACGCACCGAGGCGAGGACGCCGCGGATCAAGGACTTCGTACCGCTCGCCGAACTCGATGACATCGTCTTCGGCGGCTGGGACATTTTTGAAGAGGATTGCTACGCCGCTGCCCGCACGGCCGGGGTTCTGGAACCGTCACAACTCGAGCAGGTGCGTGGAGAGCTGGAGGCGATCCAGCCGATGCCTGCGGTGTTTGACCAGCGGTACGTCAAGCGACTCAGCGGCCCGAACGTCAAGAAGGGCAAGACGAAGCGCGATCTTGCCGATCAGCTCACGGCAGACATTCAGGGCTTCAAGGAAATGCACGGCTGCGATCGCCTGGTGATGGTCTGGTGCGGCAGCACTGAGGTGTTCATGAGGGAGACGGCTGCGCACGCGACCGTCGCATCCTTCGAAAAGGCGCTTGAAGACAACGACGACGCGATCCCGTCGAGCATGGTGTACGCGTACGCCGCGATTCGTGAAGGCGTGCCCTTCGCGAACGCGGCGCCGAACCTGACCGCTGACATCCCGGCGCTGTTGGAACTGGCCGGCCGCACGTCGACGCCCGTCACCGGCAACGACATGAAGACTGGGCAGACGCTGATCAAGACGATTATTGCGCCGGGACTCAAGGCCCGTCTGCTTGGCGTGAAGGGCTGGTACTCGACAAATATTCTTGGCAACCGCGATGGCGAGGTACTCGACGATCCCGAGTCGTTCAAGACCAAGGAAGAGAGCAAGAAATCGGCGCTCGACTACATCTTTCAGCCACAGTTATATCCGGAGCTGTACAAGGATCTGTGTCACGTGGTTCGCATCAACTACTACCCGCCCCGTGGTGACAACAAGGAGGGGTGGGACAATATCGATCTGGTCGGGTGGCTCGGGTATCCGATGCAGCTGAAGATCAACTTCCTGTGCCGCGACAGTGTGCTGGCCGCGCCGATCGTGCTCGACTCCGCGCTGTTTCTGGATCTGGCGAAACGTGCGGGCATGTCCGGCATCCAGGAATGGCTGTCCTTCTATTTCAAAGCGCCGATACACGCCCCGGACGTCTATCCGGAGCACGACCTGTTCATTCAGTTGATGAAGTTGAAGAACACGCTCAGGTTCATGCAGGGCGAGGAATTGATCACGCACCTTGGCCGGGAATACTACGACTAGACCCGGCCAGCCGACGCTGGCACGCCGGCGTGCACGTCGACGATGCGCCCGCCAGGGCCCGCCCGAAAATGAGACCAGCCTACTGGCGCGGATTTCGCGTGTACTGAGTGCTCGGTCGCGGTACTACCGCAGGTAGGATGCGGATTGATGGCTGGCACCCCAGGTTCTACGGACGCGGCTGCTGATCGCGGAGACTCGGGGGCTACGCGGTCGTGTAATCCGCGCTAACCGACCGGCGGCCCGCCGGGCTTCTCGGATGAGACTGCCACATATTCAACTCGATTGCGGCCCGCCTGCTTCGCGCGGCGCACGGCGATGCCGGCCGGCACGCTCACCATGGTGCCAGTAAACACGAGCTCCTGGTCCGCCCATGTGCCGAACGACGCGCCGCCGGTAGCAAGAGCGCTGCTTTCTGGGCTGCAGTCGAGCTGATCCAGGCGCTCTGGCCGGAAGGAAACTGCCACGATGACCATCGATGCATCCCGACTGGCCGCGTTGCTCGTCGCGTGCATGCGCCCGGCATGCGCCTCGATGCCCAAGCTGCGAGTCCTACTCCGGCCCGAACCCTAACGTGCCCCTCATCGAAACCCACGATCTCTGGAAGACCTACTCGATGGGCGCCGAAGAGGTCCACGCCCTGCGCGGCGTGTCCGTTGACATCGAGAGCGGTGAATACGTCGCGATCATGGGACCTTCCGGGTCAGGTAAATCGACGCTCATGAATCTCATTGGCTGCCTCGACTCGCCGTCGACGGGCAGCTACCTGTTGAACGGCAAGCGCGTCAGCGAGATGAACGACAACGAGCTCGCCCGAATTCGAAACGAGGAGATCGGATTCGTTTTCCAGACCTTCAACCTGCTTCCACGCGCCTCCGCGCTACAGAACGTCGCACTACCTCTCGTGTACGCCGGTGTGGGCTCCATCGATCGGGAGGCTCGTGCACGAGCGGCACTCGAGATGGTCGATCTCCTGCCTCGCATGACTCACCGACCAAATGAGCTGTCGGGCGGCCAGCGTCAGCGCGTGGCGGTGGCGCGCGCACTGGTAAACAATCCGTCGTTGCTCCTGGCTGACGAACCCACGGGCAATCTCGATTCTAAAACAGGCGCGGAGATCATGGCGCTATTCGCGCGCCTCCACCAGGCCGGGAACACGATCGTGCTCGTCACTCACGAGGCGGAGGTCGCGGCCTTTGCTCACCGCGTGGTGCAGTTGAAAGATGGTGAGGTGGAGAAAGACGTCAGGCGTACGGCCTGATTCGACTGGTGGGCCGGATGCACAGCACGCCAGATCTCAGGGCAGGCCGCCCTACACACCCGCTCAGCGTGTCAAGCTACGTCTCTGACTGGTGTTTCCCGATCGATCGCAATGGCGTTGAACGGTATTCACTGACGAGTCGTGTCCGGATCGCGCATCGGGACGGCTGAGCAGTACGGGGGTGTGAGGATGCGCAGGAATTGAGAGCGCGATTGCGCGATGCCGATGCGCTGGCGCGAGACGAATCTGTGTAACGGCCCTGTGCTCCACCGCCGCGGCGGCGTCGTTGCCCGCGCCTTCGAACACAACCCAGAAATTCCGGAAGTTCAGGAGCGGGTCAAGTATTACGATGCGGAGACGCCCTCATACTCCCCAAAGACGAACCGAAGGGCGTCAGCAACCTCGCCGAGCGTGGCACGAGCTTCCACAGCGGCGATGATGGGAGGCACGAGGTTCGAACCGTCCTTCGCGGCGTGCCCGACGCGGGCAAGCGCCTCACGCCATTCGTGCTGGCTTCGTCCGGCTCGCACGGCCCGCACCCGCTCGATTTGCTGGCCCTCAAGTTCGGGATCCAGACGGAAGGCGCCGCTGCTATGGTCGGGGACGCTGTCATCGTCCTGAATGAAGCGATTCACCCCGACGACCACGGTTTCTCCCGCGTCGACAGCCTGCTGCGCCTGGTATGCGGCATCCTGAATCTGCTGCTGGATGTAGCCCGTTTCGATGGCGGCCAGCGCGCCGCCGGCTGCGTCAATTCGCGCAAGGATTTCCGTTGCTCCCGTCTCGATGCGATTGGTCAGCGACTCGATCGCGTACGCGCCGGCCAGTGGGTCCGCCGTGTTCGCGACGCCGCTCTCGTGGAGCAGAATTTGCTGCGTGCGGAGCGCGATCATTGCACTCTCCTCGGTTGGCAGCGCCAGCGCTTCATCACGACCGTTGCAATGCAAGGACTGGGTGCCGCCCAGGACGGCTGACAGCGCCTGCAGCCCCACGCGCACGATGTTGTTATCGGGTTGCTGAGCCGTCAGCGTACTCCCCGCCGTTTGCGTGTGGAATCGGAGCTGCTGCGCGCGCGGGTCGGTCGCGCCGAAGGTCTCACGCATGATGCGCGCCCACATCCGCCGCGCTGCCCGGAACTTCGCGATCTCTTCGAGAAAATTGTTGTGGGCGTTGAAGAAAAACGAAATTCGCTGTCCGACCGTGTTGACGTCGAGACCAGCATCGACCGCGGCCTGCACATAGGTGCAGGCGTTGGCCAGAGTGAATGCGACCTCCTGGACGGCGGTCGAGCCCGCTTCGCGGATGTGGTACCCGCTGATCGAAATGGAGTTCCATTGGGGCATTTCGACGGCGCAGAATGCCATGACGTCGGTGACGATACGCAAGGATGGCCGGGGCGGATAGATGTACGTTCCCCGCGCCACGTACTCCTTCAGAACGTCGTTCTGGAGGGTACCAGAGAGGCTCGACAGTACGGCGCCCTGCCGCTTCGCGACGGCCGCGTAGAAAGCGAGCAGGACGATGGCCGTGGCATTGATAGTCATTGACGTCGAGACGCGTTTCATGGGGATCTCGTCGAACAGCACCGCCATGTCCTCGATCGAATCGATCGCGACGCCGACCCGGCCGACCTCACCCGCCGCCAGAGCATGGTCAGAGTCGTAGCCGATCTGGGTGGGAAGGTCGAATGCGACACTCAGCCCGGTCACGCCCTGTGCGAGCAAGTAGCGGAATCGGTGGTTCGACTCGGCGGCGGTGGCGAATCCGGAGTACTGGCGCATGGTCCATGCGCGGCCGCGGTACATGTCAGGCCTGACACCTCGGGTGAAGGGCCAGACCCCCGGAGAGCCGATATTACGCTCGGTGTCGGCGTCCGCGAGGTCTTTCGGCACGGCGAAGGTGGGCGGTTCAGTGCGCGTGGGCATCGGCGTTGAAATCTTACTTCGTTGGCACCTCCGAAATCCGTTATCGCGGCGACCGTGGACCCCGGAATCCGTCGGTTCGTTGACACTCTGCCGACCGGAACCCTACAATGCCGGGAGTCTTCCTAAGGGCTAAACCCCTGTGAATGAAACCTTTGGCGCCCGATCCCTGCCGATCTCCACGGTCTTGCAGATTCGGATCGGGAGACGCCCCGCATGCCAGCGGCGGGATGAGGAGGAGCAGGAATGGACGACGCCGTGAACCAGTATGCGAAAGAGTTGGCTGACGCGATCGCTGCTGCCGTGGCTGAAAGCCCGCAAGTCGAGTCGTGCCGTGCGAAGGCGCGGGAAGCCGGCTTCGACATGCGGGTGACGCTCGAAGCCGTTGTGGGGTTTGTCAATCGAACCCGCGACAGTTCGGTCACAAAGGTGGCGGCGCCAGCCCGCCTGTTGCCGGCGGGACAAAACTTCGGCCTTACCGCGAATGACCGACGGTTTCTGCGTTCACTGCGGATCGGCGCCGACGAGGCGAAAGAGCGGGTCGAATAATTTCGGGTCTTTCGCCGGTTATCTTGAGTGGAGGGGGCCCAGCACCTCTGGGTGGTATGGGCCGCCATCGCCGATATGCCGCTTAGGTGGCCTTTCCCTGATTCGCGACGGCCTCGGCCGCCATTTTCACTGCGTCTGCGTTACCCAGATAGAACTTGTCGAGCGGTGCCAGTTCATCGTTCAGGTGGTACACAAGCGGTATGCCTGTCGGGATGTTGAGGTTGACAATCTCCTGATCGGAGACACCGTCCAGGTGCTTCACCAAGGCGCGCAGGCTGTTCCCGTGCGCCGCGATCAGCACGTTCTTGCCCGACCGGATCTCCGGCGCGATCGTCCCGTGCCAGTAGGGAAGAAACCGCGCGACCGTGTCCTTGAGCGATTCCGAGAGCGGTAATTCGGCGGCGGCGAGGCCGTTGTAGCGACGATCCCGAGAGGGGTGCCGCGGATCATCGGCCGAAAGTGGCGGCGGAGGAACGTCGTAGCTGCGCCGCCAGATCTTGACCTGTGATTCACCATGCTGGGCAGCGGTCTCCGCTTTGTTGAGGCCCTGCAAGGCGCCATAGTGACGCTCGTTGAGGCGCCAGGTTCGGTGGACCGGGAGCCACATCACGTTCATCTCATCGAGTGCAATCCATAGCGTGCGGATCGCGCGTTGCAGAAGCGATGTGTGGGCGACGTCGAACTCGTATTGACCTTCTGTTAACTGCCGGCCGGCCTCCTTCGCCTCGGTGCGCCCGTCATCGCTCAGATCGACATCAGTCCACCCCGTGAATCGGTTTTCGCGATTCCACACGCTTTGACCGTGGCGAAGGAGCACCAGGCGGAACATATTCAGTTCGACGCGGCGGCGAGCTGCGAGATCGCAGTTTGGCCAGCATACATGGCACTCGCGCCCAGCTCCTCTTCAATGCGGAGCAGCTGGTTGTACTTGGCGGTTCGGTCGCTGCGGCTCGCCGATCCGGTCTTGATTTGTCCAGCCGACGTGCCGACTGCCAAGTCGGCGATCGTGCTGTCCTCAGTCTCCCCGGAGCGGTGGGAAATGACCGTCGCGTACCCGGCGTCGCGGGCGATGCCGATGGCGTCGAGGGTTTCCGAGACCGTGCCAATCTGATTCAACTTCACCAGCAGCGCGTTGCCAGCGCCTTCGGCGATCCCTCTGCGCAGAAGTTCCGGGTTGGTCACAAAGACATCGTCGCCGACCAGCTGCACGCGATGCCCAAGGGCTCGCGTGAGCGCATTCCATCCGTCCCAATCGTTCTCGGCGAGACCGTCTTCGATCGAGATGATCGGATACTGGCGCACCCAGTCGGCGTAGAGCTCGATCATCTGCTCAGCGGAACGCGCGGCCTCCCCCGATTTACGAAAGACATACCGGCCGCTCTCCCAGAGTTCACTGGCGGCGACGTCCAAGGCAAGGAACACATCGTGGCCGGCTCTCAGACCGGCCTGGCCGATCGCATCCAGGACGACGTCGAGTGCCTCAACGTTGGACCTGAGGTTCGGCGCAAAGCCGCCCTCGTCACCGACGCCGGTAGAGTGCCCAGCCCGTTTCAGAATTGCGCGTAGCGCGTGAAAGATTTCGGTGCCCGCCCGCAGCGCTTCCGCGAACGTCGGCAACCCTAGCGGTATCACCATGAACTCCTGCAGGTCGACGCTGCTGTCGGCGTGTGCCCCGCCGTTGAGGATATTCATCATAGGCGCAGGCAGCAGACACGGCCGCTCTGTCGAAGTGTCGCCACTCAAGCGGGCCAAATGGACGTACATTGGCTCTTGCGCTGCGGCTGCCGCGGCTCTAGCCGCCGCCATCGACACACCGAGCAGTGCGTTCGCCCCAAGGCGGCTCTTCGTCGGCGTACCGTCAAGCTCCCGCAGCAGGCGATCGATCGCGCGTTGGTCAAGGGGGTGGCCTTGAAGGGCGACGGCGATTTCTCCATTGACGTGGGCGACTGCGGTCCGTACACCCTTGCCAAGATACCGGTGCCGATCGCCATCGCGGAGTTCCAGCGCCTCGCGTTCGCCAGTTGACGCCCCGGATGGCACCGCCGCCCGCCCGAACGCGTCGCCCGCCCAGAGGTCGACTTCGACGGTGGGATTACCGCGCGAATCGAGGATTTCTCGGCCGCGAATATGCGTGATAGTCAAATATCTATATGTGGAAACGATGCCCCGCTGCCGACGCGCCGGAACCGCACGCCGAGCGGCACAGGGATGCCCCGAGTACTCTGATATTAGCATCGTCCGCAGGGTGGTCGTGGGTCGCAGCCCGCGGATTTGCTGATGAAATTGTCGTCGTTTTCGAGGTTTGACTTGACTCTCGTTCGTGCCTATGATTAGGCGGTTTTAACTCTTTCCTGATCCCAGCACCGGGGTCGTCGCTCAGAGAGGCATGATGCATATTCGTCGCGTTTTGACGCTTGCCGTCGTGCTGGCCGCAGTCGTGAGTGCGCCGGCCCTCGTCGCGCAACAGACCATCGAGGCGCGGCAGCAGCGCGACACACAGGTGCTTGTTGGACTGGTCGAGTCGGTGTCCGCAGGGACCCAGCCTACGCCTGCCGATTTCAGTCTGCGGTGGGACAGCAACCACTTCATGAAGGCCGCCGACGGGGGAACGTATATTCCCTTCACTGTTGGCGTCGATGCGACTGAGCTTGCTGCGGGCGCAGCACTGTATGTGCGCGCGGTCAGCAAGGATGCGGCCCCGGCACCTCCGGCCGAACCACCGGTGGTTGTCGAGTACCCGTGGGACGATATTAATTTCGTGGACGTCGAGCCGGACGGCACGATCGCCCGAGCGATGGTCCTCGCACCCGGAGAGTACGACGTGTATGTCGCGATCAAGGAACGGGGTCCGGCGGAGGTCGAGGATGACCAGGCGCCAGTCAAGGCCGCGTTGCTGCGACGCGATCTCACGGTGCCCGACTTCAGCGACCTCAGCATGAGTTCCGTGCTGATTGGCCGCATTGCGGCGCTGTCCGCTCCTTTGAGCGCAGACGAGCAGAAGGAAAATCCGTACACGTTCGGCCAGATGAGTGTCACGGTAGCGGCCGAGTCGAAGTTGAAGAAGGCCGGCGAGCTGGAGATGCTGTTCTGGATCTACGGGACCGGGCAGCGTAACGAGAAGCCGGACGTGACGGTTGAGTACAGCTTTCATCAGCAGACGGCCGACGGGGAGCAGTATTTCAATAAGACGCCGCCACAGGTACTGAATGCATCGACCCTGCCGCCGCAATTCGACGTGACGACGGACCAGTTGCCGGGTATGCTGTTTGTGCCGCTTGCGAGCTTTCCGGTTGGAGAGTATAGGCTTGAGATCAAGCTGACCGACCAGATTTCCGGTGAGACATTGACGACCAGCACGAGTTTCACCGTCGAGGCCTGATCCCGAGAGGAGCCGATGATCATGAACCGTCACCTCACCTCGCTCTCCCTGGTCGTGGTGTTCTGCGTGGCGGCAGCCGCCGTGCCGGCGTTGGCCCAGAACGGGCCGAAGTCCGGGGCCACAGTCCGGAAGGCTGCAGCACAAGTGTCGGCACCCGCTCGGGCCGAGCTACTGGGGACGGTCGAGGATGATCGCGGCGAACCGCTCGAGGGCGTTGTGGTGTCTGCGCTCGGATCTACCACCGCCTTCGCAGTGTCGGACAGCGAGGGTCGGTTCGCCTTCCACGATATTTCGTACGGTCCGTATCTCGTGCGTGCGCACCTGGAAGACCATCTGCGCGCCCGTGCGGTACTGATACAAGTCAACCGCGCATCCGGCACTATGGCGGCTGTGGTCTTGACACGGCGGGCCGCTGGCGATCAGTCGGCACCGGTGCTCGCTGCGGGGGTAGGCCCTGCGGTTACGGCTCCCAGAGGTGCCGACGCCGAGGAGGCCGACCACGACCACGGAGAGGTAGCCTGGCGACTTCGTCATTTAAAGCGCAGCGTTCTCAAAGACGTTGACGCCGGATTGATCGCCTCCGATGACGGCGGCTCCTTCTTGGGGGACACACTCGGTGGTCTGGGCCGCGCCGTCGGCACACCAGCCCGGCTTGCAGCGTCGATGTTTTCCGGCGTACCGGTGAGTGGCCAGGTCGACTTTCTGACCAGTACGTCATTCGATCAGCCACAGGATCTGCTATCAATGCAGCCGCGCGGTGTGGCCTTCGTCTCTCTCGAAGCTCCAACCGGCGAGGGGCATTGGGCAATGCGCGCGGCGGTCATGCAGGGGGACCTATCGTCTTGGGTACTCGCTGGTTCGTATCGGCACGCTCCGGCAGCGCACCGTTACGAGGCCGGGGTGTCCTACGGCACCCAGCGGTATCAGGGCGGTAGCGTCGAGCCGCTGCCGCTGGTTGCCGACGCGGGTCGCAGCGTCGGTACCATCCGCGTCTACGACAACTGGACCATCAGCCCGAGGCTTTCAGTCAACTACGGCGCGAGATACGCGTATTACGACTATGTGGCCCAGCCGTCTCTCTTCAGCCCACGCGCGAGCATGGCCCTGACACCTTTTGAGGGCGACACCTTCAAGGTGCGGGCGGCCGTTTCCCGAAGGGTTACTGCCCCGGGTGCCGCGGAATTTGTACCCCCATCGACTGGCCCCTGGCTACCCCTAGAACGGACCTTCTCGACCATAGCGGCGGGCCAAGATTTCGCAACCCAGCGGGTCGACCACGTCGAGCTTTTGGCTGAACGCGAGTGGGGCCAGATAGTGGCGGGCGTTCGGGCGTTTCGGCAGACGGTTGACGATCAGATTGTCACGCTCTTTGGATCCCGCTTGCCAGGCGCATCGGCGGTCCGCCCCGGTCACTATCTCGTGACCTCGGCTGGCGACGTTGAGGCGACAGGATGGAGCGTCAGCGCGCGACGCGCGACCGAGTCGGGGACCCGGGCCTCCATCGAATACACGAACGTCGAATCGCGCTGGATTCGGAGCGCCCCAGATGCCCCAGTGCTGGCGCTTCTCGCAGGGGCGGCCCCGAGTGACACCGAACGCGTGCATGACCTGACCGCGTCGGTTGAGGGTGTGCTGCCCGTGACAGACACTCGGGTGTTCATGGTCTACAAGATCAATTCACGCTTTGCCGATGGTGGCGCCGCGACCGCCGGCGCCGGCACGCGGTTCGACCTTCGGGTGAACCAGTCACTACCGTTTCTGAACTTCTCTGGGGCGCGTTGGGAAATGCTCGTTGCTCTGCGGAGTCTGTTCAGCGACGACTTGGCAGAGGCCTCGATCTACGACGAGCTACTCGTGGTGCGATCTCCGAAGCGCATGGTCGGGGGCGTCGCAGTCAGCTTCTAGGGCAACAGCCAAGTATCGATCAACATCCAAGAGAGACACGACTTGGCGAAAGCTCTAGCGGACCTAGCGATCCATGTTATTGGATGCAATCTGCTAAAACCTGGATCAGAGATATTTGTACCGCAGACCTTTAGGCTATAAGGGGCTTTAATATCAAGCTTTTACGACCTGCATGACCCGCGGCCATCTGGTATACCGTTTGCTGTTATAAACCTTCGCCGCTGGTCTGTACGATCTGCGCCCGTACAACGTGAAAAAGAGAACAACATCATCGTCGACTAGCGCCCTCGCGCGCTGGGCCCAGTGGACGGGACCGGGGCTGCCCGTCGTGGTAGTCGCTGTGCTGCTGTGTCTCGGTGTCGCCAACATTCTGGCCCGTGCCGCCGTCCAGGAGGCGGAAGACGGCGTGCTGTGGGCTGAGGGTCCCGAGGGCGTGGTCGCGGCCGACATCGCTGAGGGTACTCCCGCGGCTGCGGTCGGTCTCGTACGGGGCGATGTGCTGCTGGCGATTAATGATCGGCCGGTCCAGTCGGTGTCTGACGTGGTCGGCGCCCTGCACGAGACTGAGGCGGACGCCACCGCGCGGTACACTGTCCTCAGGCTCGGTGCGCGCGAGGTTGTCGATCTGCAGATTGCGCCGATCCCGAACGGTGCGCGGCCGTTCTACTTCCTGCTGGCATCCATAGGCATATTTACACTGCTGGTCGGGGGAGCCGTTCGGCTTCGTCGCCCTCGAGACCCGGCGACGCTCCATTTCTTTTGGCTGTCGGTGGCGTTCTTCGGCCTCTTCACATTTTCGTTCAGCGGTCGCCTTGATCGCCTCGACTGGATTTTCTATTGGGGCGACGCGGTGTCCATTCTGTTGCTGCCCGCCCTGTTTCTGCACTTTGCGGTCGTATTCCCCCAGCGCACCCAGCGGTGGGCGGCGCGAGGTGCCGGTCGGGTGCTGGTTCCCCTCATCTATGCTCCCGCATTGGCACTCGGTGCCGCGCGCGTGATCGCGCTCGCGCGAAGCGGTGGGAACGCGCCTCGCTTCCTGGACATCGTGGCGACTCTCGATCGCCTTGACTATCTCTACCTGGTCTGTTGTTTCGTGGGAGGACTATTCGCCCTGACTCGGGCGCTCGCCGAGGTGCGTTCGGTCACCGCGCGCCGGCAACTTCGCTGGATCGCGTGGGGAACGGCGCTTGGAGCGACGCCCTTCATCCTCGGCTACGCGCTGCCGTGGGCGATGGGGGTCGATCCGTCGCTGCCGATGCAGCTTTCAGCAATTCCGCTGAGCCTAATCCCTCTCGCCTACGCGTCGGCAATCGTGCGATATCGGCTCCTGGATGTTGAGGTCATCGTTAAGCGTACCCTGGGTTACTCGGCGGCCCTGGCGGTGGTCGCGGCTATTTACGCCGGCCTGCTGCAGGGCTTCGAGCGAGTGTTTGCGATCGGCGATACCGGAAACAGCTGGGTGCTTGCCGCCGTCGTTACGGTGATCGCGCTGCTCTTGGTGCCACCAGTGAAGCAGGCAATTCAGAACGCTCTCGATCGAGCCTTTTATCGTGATCGATATGACTATCGCCGTGCGCTGGTCGGGTTCGCCCGTGATCTGAATAGCGACCTCGATCTGAACCGGCTGGCGGAGCGGCTCGTCTCTCGTGTGACGGAAACGCTCCTGGTCGATCGCATGGCGCTGATGCTGGCGGACGGAGCGTCGTTGCACTTTGGCTCAGTGCGCGCCTCCGGCTTTGCTGATCGTCCTCCAGCCACGCTATCAAAGGCGTCCAGTATCGGCGCGCGACTATGTGCAGGCCACACCGTGGCCCTTGACGACCCGATCGCCGCCAGCCGATTCGAAGCCGAGGATGTGGAGTTCTGGCGAGACGAGGGCCTGTACCACTTCATCCCCTGCGTCTCGGCTGAGCGCACGATCGCACTGCTGGCCGTCGGCCGAAAAAACAACGGCGAGTCGCTCAACAGTGAAGACACGGCACTGCTGGCTGCTGTCGCCGGGCAGATCGCCACAGCCCTGGAGAACGCGCGGCTGTATCGACAGCTTCACGTCAAGGCGCTCGAGCTAGACCGGGTGCGCGCGTTCAACGAGAACATCCTTGAGTCGTTGGACGACGGTTTGATGGTGACGGATCTGGATGACCGCATCGTCCGGTGGAACAGGGCGTTGGAGCAACTCTACGGCGTTCCGCGTACTGAGGCCGTAGGGCAGCGGCTCCACGATCTGTTCGAGGATTCGATAGCCGAGGCGATTAGCGCAGCGCGTCGCGATGCTCCCGGCGGGGCCACCCTCTCGCGCATCCAGATCACAGCTCGCGGCGACGAGGCGGGGAGGACGGCGATTGTGAACGCCGCCGTGGTTCCGCTGCGAGCGTCTGATGAGCAGTCGACGACGACGGTCGGGACGATCGTCATTCTCGAAGACGTGACGAGGCGAGTAGAGCTAGAGGAGCAACTACAGATTTCCGAAAAGATGGCGTCGATCGGCTTGCTTGCCGCAGGTGTCGCTCACGAGGTGAACACGCCATTGACGGGCATTTCCAGTTTCACGCAGATGCTGCTTGAGGGCGCGGATCCTCAGGATTCCAGAACGCGGCTTTTGGAAAAAATTGAACGCCAGACTTTCAGGGCAGCCAAAATCGTCAACAGTTTACTGAATCTGTCGAGGGCGCCTTCCGCGGCTGGCAAGGACCTGACATCTGTCGATCTCAACAAGGTCATCAACGAGGTTCTGGCGCTCATTAAGCACCAGTTTGAGGTTCAGAGCATTACGGTCCGTCGTGAACTCTGGGCCGATCCGGTGATCGTTGTCGGGGAGGAGCACAAGCTGCAGCAGGTATTTCTCAATTTATTGTTGAATGCCAAGGATGCGATGCCCAAGGGCGGCTGGTTGACCGTGCTGACGTCCGCCACGGGTGACAGGGTGACGGTCGAGCTGGCTGATACGGGTTCTGGCATTCCGAGCGAGTACTTGGGCAGGATCTATGATCCGTTCTTCACGACCAAGGCCATCGGCCAGGGCACTGGTCTAGGCTTGTCAATCACGTACGGCATTGTTCGGGAGCATGAAGGGTCGATCGACTGTGAGAGTACGGTCGGTCGAGGCACCCGGTTTGTGCTCGGGTTTCCATCGGTATCCGCTGCCGCGCCTGCACGCATAGCGCATTCGTGATCTATGGCCAGCCAGCGTAGCTCGTCAATCCTCGTCATCGACGACGAAGAGATCATGCGCGAGATTCTCGACACGCTGCTTACCCGTGACGGCTATCGCGTGCATCTTGCGGCATCAGGCGAGGAAGGGATCGAGCTCGCGAAATCGACGCCGTTTGATGCGGCCATCGTCGACGTCATGATGCCGGGCATAGGGGGGATCGGCACGCTTGATGAGCTGAGGAAAATTGACGAGGACCTGCCTGTCCTGATGGTCACCGCGTTTGCTTCTGTCGAGACGGCGATCGCCGCCATGAAGCTCGGTGCGTTCGACTACATCAACAAACCGTTCAAGAACGACGAGGTGCTCGTGGTCGTTCGGAACGCGGTGGAGCGGCGATTGTTGAAGGCTGAGAACATCGCCTTGCGTCAGACCGTTCAGGCGCAGCACCACGATTTCGCTGGCATCATCGGCCGCAGTGGCAGGATGAAGCAAGTGTTCGACCTGATCATTCAGGCCGCGCCGAGTCGCTCGACTATTCTGATCACAGGAGAGAGTGGGACGGGAAAGGAACTCGTGGCGCGAGCGGTTCACTCCAACTCGACCCGATCGGATCGCGCCTTTGTGACGGTCAATTCGGGAAATTTACCGTCGGACCTACTTGAGTCCACCTTGTTTGGCCACGTGAAGGGAGCGTTTACGGGGGCCGTATATCCAAAGAAGGGACTCTGCGACCTCGCCGACAAGGGGAGTATCTTCTTCGATGAGATCGGCAACATCGCACTGGAAACCCAGGCGAAGCTGCTGCGCGTGATGCAGGAGCGAGAGTTCATGCGGCTCGGCGGTATGGACACCATCAAGGTCGATGTCCGGATCATTGCCGCCACCAACTGCAACCTCGAGAAGATGGTGGAAGATGGGCAGTTTCGCGAGGATCTGTACTACCGTCTTCACGTCATCAGTGTCTACCTGCCGCCACTGAGGGAGCGGAAAGAAGACATTCCTATCCTTGCGCAACACTTTCTGGCGAAATACAGCCAGGAAAACGGGAAGTCCGGGGTGGAACTGACGGTCGATGCCCTTGATCTGTTGACAGACTACGATTGGCCCGGAAATGTTCGAGAACTGGAGAACGTCATCGAGCGTGCCGTGGTGTTGACGTCAGGAACAAAGATCGACGCCGATTTGATACCCGACAAAGTACGGGCGTCGCCGATGTTTCATATTCCGAGGTTCGTCGTCCCACCCGAGGGGATCTCGTTCAAGGAGGTCATCACGAACGTAGAGAAGCGACTCATCGAGTCGACCCTTGAAGCCGCTGGGGGGGTACAGAAGCGCGCGGCGGATTTGCTTCACATCAAACCAACGACCCTGAGCGAAATGATCAAACGATACGGCATCGGGCCTCGGCGGAAGAAGGATGGAGTTGGAGGGATCGAGTCTGGGCGGGAAAAGCCGCCCGGATCGCGGCGGCAGGCGTATCCGGCGGCGCAGCTACCGCGAAAATAGAGAATCCCGTAGTTCTGACAAGCGGCCTACCGTCGAGGCAACCTTTTCATCAATCGCTCGAATCGGGCCAGCACGACGTCCCACCGGTGGTGCTGACGGATGTATTGGCGACCGTTCTCGCCGAGTCTTTCCCGCAGCTGCGGGTCCGACATGAGGAGCTGGAGCGACTCAACGAACTCTTCTCGGGTCGCGTAGTACAGCCCTGCGTTCGCGCGGCGGCAGTGCTCGACAGCCGCCTCATTTCTGGCGGCTGCCAGAACAGGCGTCCCCACAGCGAGGCTTTCTAGTACGGGCTGGGCCAGGATATCGTCAGGACCTGGTGCGAGCGTGACCTCCGCGGCTTCGTACGCGATCATCCGCTCGCGATCAGAGGCGACCCCGGCCAAGCGGATGTATGACTCCTCTGGGACTTTCATCAGCTTCACGCCCATGAGCACCAGTGCGGGCTCGCAGCCGGCGGTCACTGCGCTGTCGAAGTACTCGAGCATTTCCTCGCACCCGTTGCGCGATTCCACCCGGCCACCGTAGATCGCGAATGGACCGTGGAGGCGGTGGCGACGTCGGAAGGGGATTCCCCTTCCTGACAGATAGTCCGGCACCAACGACGAGTCTTCAGGAGCACCGCCGTCGTCATCATCCCTGGCGATTGTGTCCGCCGGATCCTGCTGATGTCGGGGATACGTTTCGGGTTCAGGCATTTCGACGCCGATGCCGACGACGTCCTCAGCCACGGGGACGGGACGAAGATAGCGGTGGACCAGGTTCCGTTCGGCGGCAGACAAATAGCCAACTGCCCGGGCGGACCCGAGCACCTCGTTCCAGATGCCGAGCCGCAACGCCGGGTCGAGTTTCACGTACGGGAACACCACGCTCCGCTCTGGCGCAGCGGCGACGCCCTGTACCGTCGTTGCGTTGTACAACGAAAAGAACACGACCGCATCGTACGAGCGGCTCTGCCGTTTGAGAAAGTCAATGAGCCCGGGAGACGAGGGCCCCATCGCTCGAACCCACTCCTCAGCGTCAGCCCTGTTGTGCGGCTCGGCGAATGCCTGCGAGGACAGTCTCTGAAAGGCGTCGTCGTCGCGGACCTGATTGACGGCAAACCGTCGAACGAGAATTCCGCGAACGCGGACGGACGTTTCGGAGTACTCATTGCGCCAGGTGAGTGGGTCGCGGGCGCAGGTCGTTAACACGTCGACCTCGTGCCGTTGGCAGACTTTTTCGGCGAGCAATCGGCAGGCATGTTCGGCTCCTGCCGGAATGTCGGCGCCGTAGCGCGGCGTGACGAAGGCGATTTTCACGCGGGCACTCCAGACAAGATCTCCGGTGGCGGCACGGGTCCAGATGGCAGGCCAGCTGTGACCATCGTCGCTGCCGGAACGGTTGGCTTTCGGCGGCCAAACCACCCGAAGGGTCGTTCCATTCGGCGTGGCGCTGGCTCGGATCTCAGCTGGCCGAATTTGTCGACATACGTACGTTCGATAACGGGCCAGCTGTCATGGCGGGTGAAATATTCCCGCCTATTGCTACCGAAGGCTGAGGAGTACGAGGGATTGTGAAGCAACCGATCAAGCGCGACTGCGAACTCGCCGGCGTTCTTGCAGCCCAGGCCTGCATCGCTACGTTGACACCGGCCGGCCAACACATGGCATCGGCCATTGGCAAGAACCGGACGGCCGAGCGCCCAGGCCTCGAGGATCACCATTGAGAGCCTCTCGAAATAGGACGGCATGATCAGTGGTTCGGCTGCACTCAGCACGTCGAATTTGTCCCGATCGGAGGCAAACCACAGGTGTCGAATTCCAGGGTCATCTGGAGTCGGGAACGCTTGGGTCCCAATCAGGATCAGATCCAGTAGGCGGTCGGACCTGTCGACGTACCGCTGAAAGTAGTCGAACATCTCGGCGCAGCTCTTGTTCGGGTCGATACGCCCGATGTAGACAAGGAAGGGACGCGACAGCCCGACTGTCTGCCGCTCGCGCTCGGGTTCGACGCTCGGCGGCACAGGGGATCCCACCCCCACGACGATGCCAGGAACGACTTGGTTGCCGGGGACTGCATGAATCGCCGCTCGCTCCTCTAGGGTGTTGTACATAATCGCGCACGCCACGGAAGATGGGTTGAAAGATGGCCGGTCCAATCGCGGGCTGCTTTTCCGCCCTCCGGACCAGAATCGCGCGCTCAGGAACGGCGCGGGCGCCATAGTACGCGTGATAGTACCGGATGCTGAACAGGATGACGAAGTCAAACTCGTCCGCCGAGCGGCGCATCCGCGAAGTCAAGTCAGGGCTGACGGGCCCTTGGTTCGCGAGCCAATCCAGCTCGTCCTGTAGGGAATGCCGCCTACCGAACACGCGATGCGACCGCGTGCCGAAGTCGCGAAGGCTGCGCTCCCGAGAGACGCGAAATCTGTCGACGCCAACCCCGGCCATTTTTTCAAGGCCAGGCGAAAACTCATTGCTCCACGAATGGTAGCCCCTTGCGCACGTCGTCATGACGCGGACGTCGAAGCCCGAAGACAGCCGCTCGGCGATATGCCGGGCGTGCAGCTCTGCACCGCCCCCGACTTCGGTGCCGTAGCGCTGCACCACGATCGCGAGTTTCATCTGAGCGTCAGCGCTCACCGTTGCCGGTGTCCGGCTCACCGGCACGTAAGGCCGGTGTCACATCACCGCTCTGGACGGAGGTGTCGACAATCGGCTGGGGATCTGTGGCGACTGTTGATGGCGGAGCGGACGTCTCCGGCTCCTGGGTGGGCGGTTCAACTGTCGGCTGCTGGAAGACAGGGACTCCCTGCGCCGGACCATTTGCATCGTCGGTAGCTGCCGGGAGTTGGCCCGCTGCGGGCGCATCCTCTGGCTTGGCGGATCGTACTGTGGAAGCGTCCGCCGTCCCCGTCTCCGGTTCGCCGATCAGGGCGGCCCCGCTGATTTGTGCCGTTTCGCCACTGGGCGCGTCCGGGCGCCGCCCTCGTCGTCGCCTGCGGCGCCGCTTAATGGGGTCAGGCGACTGACCCTCGACACTCGCGGTCGCAGCTCCGATCGATGTGTCGGCCGGCCTCGCCTCGGGCACCGCGACGGCAATCGCGGCGACAGGTTCGACGGGTCGGCTTTGCGGTCTCACGCGGTGCGTGGCGCCTTCGATGCCTCTGACCCGCCGCTCGTTGAACTCCAACTTGGCATCCAGTGATTCGATATGCATCGCCATCGACTTCAGCTCAAGGCTGACGCGGGACACCTCAGTCACAAGCCGCTGCACAATTTCATAGTGCAGCGCGTTCCATTCCGTTTGCTCCCGGTCGCGGTCGGCGTCGCGTTCGGCCCGCTGTGCGTTCAATCGCGCTTGCTTGTGCAGAGCGCCGATCACCTGGTTCGGATTAAAGAACAGCTTCAGGAGCGGATTGAGCAGTCGTCGTATGAGGCGGAGCGCGCCTCGATGGGAGTCGTAAATCGTCGAGTCGTCGAACGTGAACGCCAATTCGTTGGCCGCGTGCGATGCGTGGCGAGGTGGCGCGTCGCCCGCGCTGCGGCGCAGCGCATTCAGCAACGACGGCTTGATCGCCCTCGGGTCGAGGATAGACTCAAGGCGCCGCGCAGCAAGGTCCTGGATCTCCTGGGTCGACAAGTCGACTCCCTGGCGCTGAGCGATCCGGCTGCGTATGTCTCGCATGATCTGATCGACGTCCACAGCATCGCGCCCGGGCTTCGCTTGAGCTTGGCGCTGCTGAGAGCGCTGGTCCCCACCCTGGCGATCTGGCCCCCGCCGGCTTCGCTGGTAGCGGCCGCGTCGTCGTTCCTGTTTTTGTTCCATGAGCGTCAGTACTTTCTGAAGAGCTGCCCCCACTCCGTTCGCATGAAGGAGCGGATGCGTGAGCGCCCGATGGTCGGATACCAGAAGGCGTCGTGGTACACGTTAGACGCGGCCGGGGCCCACACCATCAGCGGCGAGTGGAGCAGTACGCGTTCGAGTGGACGGAGGAAGCCTTTACGAATCATTTGATCTCCCCAGATCACCAGAGACCGGCGCGTCTTGAAGCCGAAATTCTCGTGCGAGACATCGTCGCCAACGAGCTCGATATCACGCGGATCCGCAACTCCCAGTCCGCGCTCGTGCGCCATACGGAGGAACGGGATCGATAACGGATCGAAGCCCATGAGCTTGGCCGCAATGGCGTCGATCGCCACCGAGTCGGTAGCGGCGAGCAAGAGATTTTTCACTCGCGGGATCATTGTGCGCGGGCCGGCACCGTCGCCGGCAATCGCTCCGTCCATGACCGTAAAGACGGCAGGGGCAGTTCCCGTTGCATGTACAGCAGATCGACGAGTACCTCATGCATGTACTTGTGTGCATAGTGACGGACCTCCCGTAAGAGCCCGCCGAAAGAATTCTTCACTGATCCGGTCATGACGGCGTGGCCGTGAGTCTTGACCGTCGGGAGGTGAAGGATCTGCCTGCCCAGGTACATCGACGGGACTCGGATCCCTTCCGGGAAAATGTCATTCAACTTTAGCAGTGGACTCTTGAACGAATAGACCTGCCACTCGACGTCAGTCAGCGGTGTAAACGTCAGACCATGACGGTTGAGCACTGGCTCCCACCGGTTGTTCCGGCAGCCTTCCCGTGGGTCCGTTACGACCGTCTTGTTTTCGACCGGCATCAACTTCTGTCGCTCGAAGCCGTCGCCGATCATCTTCGTGGCCACGCCGTCAACCTGCCATGGCTGCGACGAGCACGCGGGGAAGTACTTCGTCCACGAGAGATTCAGCTTGATGATCGTGTCGCGATCCCGAGACAAGACCTCGCGGTAGCCGGCCAAATCCATCAGGCGGCCATAGTCTTCCACGACCGTGTCGGGGCGAGTCCGCACGACGGCAACGCGGGCCGTGCGGAGCTGGTTGGGTGTCGACGGGCTATCAGAGACGGCAGGCATTGATTACTTTCCCAGAGGCGAATACATAAGCGTCGCCACCGTACCAACCCACAATACTACGCAGACTAGAAGTGGGCGGTCAGTGGCGAGCATGTTCGCAGGGCTCCCACCGCCGAGCTTCTGATGCAGGAGGTAGAGATATCTGAAAATCCCGTACAGCACGAACGGAATCGTGAGGTCCAGCCGCGGTGTGCCCAGTCGCTGGGCGGTGTCGACGCTGATGGCGAAAGTCGCATAGGCGATCAACGTCGAGGCGGTCACGACGGAGATCATCTGGTCGAGCAGGTACGGACTGTATTCATCCAAAATGCGTCGGTGGTCCACGGCGCCTGCCCCGAGGAGTACCAGTTCGTGCCGACGCTTGCTCAGCGCGAGAAACAGCGCCAGAAGCGTCGTGCATGTGAGTAGCCACGTGCCGATCGGGACTTCGACGGCAAGGGCGCCCGCAACCGCGCGGAGCACGAAACCGCCAGCGATCGTGAGAACATCGATAATCACGACGTGCTTCAGTGCGACTGAATAGAGCAGCAACAGCAGGCCGTAGCCTGCGGCGACGGCACCGAGTGGAGCACTGATCCAGAAGGCGGCCGCCATTGCGGCCGCACCCAGCGGGGCGGCGACTGAAAGGGCTGTTCGTGGCAGCAGAGTCCCTGCTGCAACCGGTCGTCCACGCTTGAGCGGATGGCGTCGGTCAGCGTCCTGGTCCCACACATTGTTAAACAGATAGATGGCGCCAGAGAGAGCACAGAAGAGGGCGAATGCCGCCGCTGCCGAGAGTACGGCATCGATGTCCAGGAGGCGCCCGCCAAAGATCAGACCTGCAAACAGCAGGAGGTTCTTGGGCCATTGTTCGGGGCGGAGCGAGGTGACGACGAGTCCGAGGGTGTGTCGTCGTCCGGTATCCGAGGAAGATGTGGCGGAAAGCGTGGCGTCCGGGGCCGATGAGGTGCGCGCCATCGCAGCGCGCCCGTCAGGCGCCGGCGGAAGAGGAGAAGCTCCGGACCGCGTCGGCTTCGTTCTCGTAGGTCTCAAATACCGTCAATAGTTTCGTAATGGAGAGCAAGTCGGTGATGCGCTTCGTGAGGCTGAGGAGCTTCAGGCTGCCACCCTGGCGGCTCATGGTCGTGTAGGTTCGCACAATTTCGCCGAGGCCCGCGCTGTCGATGTACGGAACGTCGGCCAGATTCAGCAGAATCTGCTTCTTTCCCTGCAGCGCGAGGCTGTTCACCTTATCCTTCAGGATAATGTCGCCCTCGCCGAGGGTCATCTTGCCCTTCAGGTCCAAGATAGTGACGTCCCCGGTCGCGCGTTCCTCAATTTGCATAGCTTTCCTTCTCGATACATCCACGCAGCCAGCACAGCCGCAAAGGCCGCGATTCTAGCACACAAGAACGGGGCCAAGCTCATCGCCTGGCCCTGTTCACGGTCGTGTGCCACAGGCGCTATCGTGGTGGGTTTCGATGACGTCGGAGCGCTACTCTGTTTCACGCCGGATCTTCTTACGGCTCCGCTTCCGAGCAAGCGCCTGCTTAGCCCGACGCTTGTCACCCGGTTTGAGATAGAAGGAATGCTTTTTGATATCTTTGACGATGTCTTCTTGTTGTACCTTTCGCTTGAAGCGGCGGAGTGCACTTTCGATCGACTCGCTTTCCTGGATCTTGACTTCAGCCACGCGTTGAAACACCCCCTCACCCGTAACAGGTCGTCCCTGTAATGGCCCGTTAAAAAGTGCCGAATATGGTAGGCTATCACAGCCGTGGGGGAGTAGAAGGCACGTCGCGCTGCCGGCGACAATTTCCACCCGGTCCGACGCCCCATCTGCCGGTCCGTGTCAGCTCGCGCCCAGCCCCTATCTCAGGAAGATGCGCTTCATTCCTCCAAATGGCTGTCCAGTAATTAGTTGGTTTCGATCACATGAAGATCTTGGTTGTCGGGGGCGGTGCCAGAGAACATGCCATGGTCTGGAAGCTTGCCCCAGAGCATGGCGTATCGGAGGTACTGTGCGCGCCTGGCAATCCGGGCATTGAGGCCCAGGCGCGCTGCGTGCCCGGCGACGTCGCCGACCCTGCCGCGCTGCTCGAAATCGCGGCGCGCGAATCTGTAGACCTCACCGTCGTGGGCCCCGAACTCCCTCTCAGCCTTGGCATCGTCGATCTGTTTAGGGCAGAAGGGCGTGCGATTGTGGGGCCATCCCGCGCGGCGGCAGCACTTGAGTCGAGCAAGGCCTTTGCGAAGGCGTTCATGGAGCGGCACCGCATTCCGACCTCGCGCTTTCGGGTGTGCGACTCCGCTGAAGCTGCCTTCGCCGCGATTGCGTCCGGCGAATTCGGGTATCCAGTCGTGCTCAAAGCTGACGGACTCGCGGCCGGTAAGGGCGTCGTGATCGCCGAAGACCACGCGGCGGCCGAGGGTGCAGTGCGAACCACGATGGTGGATCGGCGCTTCGGTGTCGCCGGGGAACGTCTGGTCCTGGAAGAGTTTTTGGTCGGTGAGGAAGCGTCGTATTTTGTTCTGGCCGACGGTACGGCATGCCTCCCTCTGTCGTCAGCGCAGGATCACAAGCGCATCTTTGACGGCGACCGCGGCGCCAACACTGGCGGCATGGGTGCCTTCGCGCCCAGTCCCCGGATGACGCCAGAGGTTGAGCGTCGAGTGCTAGACGACATCGTCCGACCCGTGCTGGACGGCATGCAGCGCGAAGGTTATCCGTTTCGCGGGTTTCTGTACGTAGGATTGATGCTCACGGCAACCGGGCCCAAGGTCGTCGAATTCAACGTCCGGTTCGGCGATCCGGAAGCGCAGGTCGTACTGCCGAGGCTTGATGAAGATCTGTCGTGGCTTCTTGGCTCGGCTGCCGAAGGGACGTTGCCGTCTCGGCAGGCGCGATTTCTCGACGAGCCCCATGTAGGGGTTGTGCTGGCGGCACCGGGTTACCCCGAATCCGCGCGGGTCGGCGGGTCCATCGCCGGTGTTGCAGAGGCTTCGGCCGTTCAGGGGGCGCTTGTATTTCATGGAGGGACGAGCCAGCGCGAAGGAGATCTCGTGACGGCTGGGGGAAGGGTGATGACCGTCGTGGGGCGCGGACACAGCTATCGAGAGGCCATCGACGTGGCGTACCGTGCTGCTTCGCAGATTTCTTTTGAGGGGGTGCAGTTGCGCACGGACATCGGGCTGAAGGCACTTGGCGGGTTCTAACGTCGCGACATATGCCGTCGTGACGTTCGGATGCCGCGTCAATCAGGCGGAGTCGCTCACGATCGAGGCCGGCATGCGAGCCCGGGGCGCGACCGCCACCTCTCCAGACCGGGCAGACGTGGTCTTGGTCAACACCTGTTCGGTGACGGCCAGTGCCGACCAGAGCGCGCGCCAGACGATTCGGCGCATCGCCCGCTCGAATCCTGCGGTGCGGATCGTGGTGACAGGGTGCTATGCGACGCGGCGACCTGGAGAGCTTGCCGCGCTGCCAAACGTCGTCCGAGTTGTGGGCAACGCCGGGAAGGACGCGATCGTTGACGTTGTTGCAGAAGATACCGGCCTGACTACGGCGGAACGTTTCGGTGGTGGCGACGGCCCCTGTGGACAGATGTTGACGCCCGGCACGGCGGGACGGACAGCACTGACCCTCCGGGTGCAGACCGGATGCGACGAGGCGTGCAGTTACTGCATCATCCCAAGCACTAGAGGCCTGGGCCGCTCACATCGGCTGGAGGACGTTGTTCACGGCGTTCAGCGGGCAGTTGATGCCGGATACAAAGAAATCGCGATCACAGGAGTGCACCTGGGCTCCTACGGTCGGGACCTCGCTGATGGATCCTCACTGGCCACGCTGATTCGGAGGCTCGGTGAGTGGCCAGCCGATGTGCTCTTCCGCGTGAGTTCGCTCGAACCGATGGACTGTTCTGAAGAGATCGTCGAGATGGTGGCGTCCTCTGAGCGGATCGCCCCTCACTTTCACCTTCCACTACAGCATGGGTCGGACGCCATGCTCCGTTCCATGCGGCGGCCCTACACCGTGTCCTACTATCGGAGTCTGGTCGATCGCATCAAGACGGTGCTCCCGCATGCCTCGGTCGGTTCGGACATCATCGTCGGGTTCCCGGGGGAGACCCCCTCGCATTTCGGTGAGATGCGGAGTGTGCTTGAACAGCTGCCGCTGACCCATTTGCACGTGTTCCCCTACTCGGACAGGCCTGGGACTGTTGCATCACGGCTGACTCCGAAGGTCGATGGCCGTGAGGTGCGTGACCGGGGGCGCGTAACGCGCGCCATCGGGGAACAGATGTCCCAGCGGTTTCGGGAGTCGCAGGTCGGGAGAACCGTGCGCGGGCTCAGCGTGAACGATGGGCGGTCGATCGTAACCAGTAACTACCTGAAGCTTCGTCTGGACCGGCAGCAGCCGCGGAACCAATGGCTTCGCGTGCGAGTCGAGCGGGAGATGCAGGCGACTGTCGCCGCCGGCCAGTAGGACGTCGTATCCCGTCAAGGCAGGAGCAGGGCCATCTGCTGTGCTGCAGATGGTTTGACCCCGCCCTCGACAATGAGTTGACCACACGCCGCCCGGATATCCCTACCGCGGCTCTTTCTTACTGACACGTTCACACCGCAGTCCACCAGGATTCGGGCAAAGCGGTCGACACGATCGTCGGATGGCCGCTCGTACGGGATGCCGGGCGCGGGATTGAGGGGAAGAAGATTCACCTTTGACTTGATGCCGTTCAGCAAAGTCGCCAGTCGGCGCGCATCGTCGGGGGTGTCGTTGACGTCGTTCAGCAGGACGTATTCAAAGGTAATGCGGCTCCTCTTCTTCAACGGCAACCGCCGACATGTGTCCAGAAGATCAGCTAACGGGTACCGGCGATTCGGCGGCACCAACGCTGTGCGCTGCTCGTCGGTGGTGGCGTGCAACGAGATGGCCAGATTGGGCATCAACGGCTCGTCAGCGAGGCGCTCAAGGCCAGGGATGATGCCCACTGTTGAAAGAGTGACGCGACGCGGCGACACGGCCAGACCCTGATCGGCGTGCAGAATGCGCAGCGCCTTCATCGTCTGGTCGTAGTTGTGGAGTGGCTCGCCCATGCCCATCAGGACGATGTTGAACGATTCGTCGAGCAGGCCGGTTGCCGCAGCCAGCACGCGGACCTGCCCCGCGATCTCGCCAGCCGTCAAGTTCCTGACCAGGCCCATCTTTCCCGTCAGGCAGAAGCCGCACGCCATGGCGCATCCCACCTGGGTGGAGATGCAGAAGGTCATGGCCGGCGTGTCAGGGATGAAGACGGCTTCGACGCGTCGCGCGTCGGAGAACTCCAGAGCAAACTTACGAGTGCCGTCAACGGAGCGCTCATCGGCAACAACCTGTGGCGTCGACAGCTCGCAGTCGGTTTTAAGCGTCGCGCGCAAGGCCAGTGACAGGTCCGTCATCTGGTCGATGTCGGTCACGCCTCGCCGGTATATCCACCGGTAGATCTGACGCCCGTGGAAGGGCTCGACGCCACGCGCCTGAAGCGCGGTCTCCAGTTCCGCAAGTTCGAGTTCGGTGGGATCCCACCGTGGGTGTCTCATACCATGTCACGCGTTTCCATGAAGATGGGAACCCGGAATTGTAGCAAAGAGCGCTCTCCGAATTCGTTTCTTCGATCGTGGCGACGAGCTTCCATGCTATGCTGATGGCGTTCTTCTAATTACCTGTCTGTCAAGGGTTTGCGGCGAGGCGCGTGGTCTTGCACTTGAGATGGACGCGGCCGGGCGACCACACGATCCCTAACATATCCGTGGCTCAATCAACGATTGTTCGCGACGTGCTCCCCAACGGTCTCCGCTTCCTCAGTGAGCGAATGCCGCATGTCCGGTCGGTGAGCATCGGTGTGTGGCTGGCACGCGGTTCCCGTGACGAACCGCTCGATCAGAACGGCATCGCTCACTTTGTCGAGCACATGCTGTTCAAGGGCACCGCAACGCGCAGCGCCGAAGACATCGCTCAGACGATCGACTCGATCGGCGGGCACATGGACGCCTTTACCGCCAAGGAATACGCGAGCTACTACGTCAAGGTGCTCGACGAGCACCTGCCTATCGCCCTTGACGTGCTGTCAGACCTTGTCATGCGTCCAGCGTTTCGCGCCGACGATATTCAGCGCGAGAAAAAGGTGGTCACTGAGGAGATCAAGATGGTCGAGGACACGCCCGATGACCTCGTCCATGAGCTCTTCACCGAGGGTTTCTGGCGGAACCATCCCTTGGGACGCCCTATTCTCGGCACCAAGGACACGGTCGAATCGTTCTCAGCGGAAGGCCTACGTCGCTATTTCAGCACCACCTACAGTTCCCCGAACCTCATCATCGCGGCCGCTGGAAATATCGAACACGATCAGGTGCGTGACCTCCTGGCTCGGTCATTTGAAGGTCTGCCTGGCGTGAACGAGGCCCTGGTGGACCAGTCGCCGCGGGTTGTCCCTCACGTGCTGATTCGCAACAAGGAACTGGAACAGAGCCATGTGTGCCTCGGTACAGATGGCTATCCGCAGGACCACGACGATCGATACGCCAGTTACGTGCTGAACACGGTTCTGGGGGGGTCGATGAGTTCCCGGCTGTTTCAAAACGTTCGAGAGAAACGCGGCTTGGCCTATGCCGTGTTCAGTGGCTTGACGTCGTATCGAGACGCCGGTTCGGTGACAGTCTACGCCGGCTGCGCCAGCGACGGGGTTGGGGAACTTATTGATGTTGTCATCACTGAGCTCCGGCGTTTGAAGGACGAACGGCTGCCCGCCACGGAGCTTCGGCGGGCCAAGGACCACCTCAAGGGCAGTCTGATGCTGAGTCTGGAGAGTACGTCGAGCCGCATGTCGCACTTGGCTCGCCAGGAGATCTACTTCGACCGTCAGGTCGGACTGGACGAGACGCTGGAAGGGATCGAGCAGGTCAGCGCGGACGATGTGCAACGTGTGGCCAGGCATCTGTTCTCCGAGGGTGGGCTGTCTGCCACGGTGCTTGGATCCGTCGAGGGCCTGCAGTTGCCACCGGAGAGGCTGTCGCTTGGATAGGCGCGCGGTATCACTCGCATGAGACGACGAGAGTCACGTCGATGATTGCACGCTACACAAGCCCTGAAATGGGTCTGGTCTGGAGTGAACAGCGGAGGTACGAGGCGTGGCTGCAGGTTGAGACGGCCGCAGCCGAGGCTATGGCCCGTGCGGGAATCATCCCGTCTGAAGCGGCGGGCGACATCAGGGAGCGCGGCGGATTCGACGTGGCCCGCATCGACGAGATCGAACGGGTCACCAAGCACGATGTCATTGCGTTTACCACTGCCGTCGCAGAGCACGTTGGGCCTTCCGCAAGGTGGCTCCATTTCGGTCTGACATCGTCTGACGTAATCGACACGGCGCAGGCGCTGCAGATGCGCGACGCATGCGATCTGATCCTGACGGGCCTCGGCAATTTGCTGCAGGCCATTCGCACGCGCGCCGACGAGCATCGAGACACGGCCATGATCGGACGCACACACGGTGTGCATGCCGAGCCCATGACGTTTGGGCTCAAGCTGGCGTTGTGGTACGCCGAACTCACGAGGGATGTGACGCGCGTGCGCCGGGCGCGTGAGGCCGTCTCGGTTGGCAAACTCTCGGGAGCAGTGGGCACGTTCGCACACCTGCCGCCATCGGTCGAGGCCGACGTCTGCGAATCGTTGGGACTGACACCGGCGGCCGTCGCGTCGCAGGTGATCCAGCGGGACCGTCACGCCGAGCTCGTCGGCTCACTCGCGATCACCGCATCGTCCCTCGAAAAATGTGCGCTGGAGATTCGGGGACTCCAGAAGACCGAAATTGGCGAGGTCGAGGAGCCATTCGCGAAAGGGCAGAAGGGCTCTTCGGCGATGCCCCATAAGCGGAACCCGATCGCGTGCGAGCAGATCGTCGGGCTTGCTCGGTTAGTGCGGGCGAACGCCGGAGCGGCCCTCGAGAACAACGCGCTGTGGCACGAGCGCGATATCTCACATTCGTCAGTCGAGCGCGTCATCCTGCCGGACAGCTTCATCTTGGTTGATCACATGCTGCGGCGTTTCACCCGCGTCGTCGCTGGCATGGTCGTCTGTCCCGATCGGATGCGGGAGAATCTTGAGCGATCACGGGGGGTCGTATTCTCGGGAACCGTGCTGCTCGAGCTCGCGCGGCGCGGAACCTCGCGCGAGCAGGCGTACGAGTGGGTGCAGCGCAACGCGATGCGGTCTTTCGCTGAGCAGCGCGATTTCAAGTCGTTGTTGCTGGCAGATCCCGACATTACCGCGGTGTTGCCTCCTGTCGATATCGAGCGAGCGTTCGATCTCGGCGAGCAGCTTCGACACGTCGCCGACATCTTTCAACGGGTGTTTCAGGAGGTAGAGGTCTGATGCGAGCGCGAGTCTTCGTGACGCTGAAGCCGTCGGTGTTCGACCCGCAGGGCACCATCGTGACCGACGCGCTGCATACGCTGGGTTATGCCGCCGTCCAGAATGTTCGACAGGGCAAGTACTTCGAACTGGACATCGACGCTAGTACGGAAGATGAGGCCCATCGGCTGGCGTCTGAAGCCGCGGACAAGCTACTGGCTAACCCGGTCATTGAAAGCTATCGCATTGAGGTCGAGTCGGGTCCTGCGGGGCCGGTCCCGTGAAGTTTGCTGTCGTTGTATTCCCTGGATCCAACTGCGACCACGACGCGTATCACGCAACGAGGCACGTGCTCGGACAGGAGGCGGCCTTCGTGTGGCACAAGGAGACAAGCCTCCAGGGTGCTGACGCGGTCATTCTGCCAGGTGGCTTCGCACACGGCGACTATCTGAGGACGGGAGCAGTTGCGCGTTTCTCGCCGATCATGCCGGCGGTGCAGCGATTTGCGGAGGCTGGCGGTCCTGTGCTCGGCATCTGCAATGGTTTTCAAGTGCTTCTCGAGGCTGGCTTGCTGCCGGGGGCGATGCTTCGTAATCGCAGCGTCAGATTTCAATGCGAGCACGTGTTCGTGAAGGTGGAACATGTCGATACGCCATTCACATCGAAATGCCACCCCGGGCAGGTTCTGAGGATTCCGATCGCGCACGGAGAGGGCAACTACTACGCGGAGCCGGAGATCGTCGAGCAGCTTGAGGCTCGCCAGCAAATAGTTTTCCGGTATGCCGTAGCGACAGGCGCCGTCACTCCAGAAGCCAACCCAAACGGATCGGTACACAACATTGCAGGCCTCTGCAACGAGAAGCGAAACGTGGTGGGCATGATGCCGCATCCCGAGCGCGCCTGCGAGCTCGCAATCGGGAGCGCCGACGGTCTGCTGCTCCTGGAGTCCGCTGTGCACTCGGTTGGTCAGGGCAATGGCGTGACCGCACAATGACAATCACTGACGAGGTGGTGCAGCAGCACGGTCTGGCGCCCGACGAGTATCAACGCATTCTCGAGATGCTCGGGCGAGACCCCACCCTCAGCGAGCTCGGCATTTTCTCGGTGATGTGGTCTGAGCACTGCAGCTACAAGAGCTCGCGAATCCATCTCAAGACACTGCCAACGACAGGCCCACGCGTGCTCCAGGGCCCCGGCGAAAACGCCGGAGCCGTCGACATCGGAGATGGCCTTGCTGCGGTATTCAAGATCGAATCACACAACCATCCGTCGTTCATCGAGCCATACCAGGGGGCGGCGACCGGCGTGGGCGGGATCATTCGCGACATCTTTACGATGGGTGCGCGTCCGATCGCGCTCTTGAACTCACTTCGGTTTGGCTCGCTTGATGAGCCTCTTGTGCGTCGTAACTTCGCGGGCGTCGTAGCAGGGATAGCTGGGTACGGGAACAGCATGGGTATCCCCACCGTTGGTGGTGAGATCGGATTCGACGAGAGCTACACCGGAAATCCCCTCGTCAATGTCTTCTGTCTGGGCATCGCGAGGGCTGACGAGATTATCAAAGGAGTGGCCTCCGGCATTGGCAACGCCGTTTATTACGTCGGGGCGAAGACGGGTCGCGACGGCATTCATGGCGCTACGATGGCCTCAGCGGAGTTTGACGAGAAGTCGGCGGAGAAGCGGCCTGCAGTGCAGGTCGGCGATCCTTTCATGGAGAAGCTTCTCCTTGAAGCCTGCCTCGAGGTTATGAAGACCGACGCCCTGATCGGGATTCAGGACATGGGTGCTGCTGGGCTCACCTGTTCGACGTGTGAAATGGCAGCGCGCGGCGGTGCCGGTATTGAGATCGACGTGTCGCTGGTCCCGCAGCGCGAGGCGGGCATGACGCCCTACGAGATCCTGCTCTCCGAATCGCAGGAGCGCATGCTGCTTGTCGTCAAGCAAGGGCGAGAAGGCGAAATCGAGCGTATCTTCGAGAAGTGGGATCTCCACGCCGTTCGCATTGGCGAAGTCACCACAGATGGACTGATGCGCGTGAAGAATCAGGGCGAGGTGGTCGCAGAGATCCGCACCGAGTGCCTCACCGACGGCGCGCCGCTTTATCACCGCCCGATGACCCAGCCTTCCTACCTCGCGGAGGCGCAGCGACTACCGTCCCTCGGAGTGCCGAAGTCCGCGACTGAGGCGTTTCGGCGCTTGCTGTCGTCGCCAGGTATCGCCAGCAAGCGGTGGGTGTATCGCCAGTACGATCATATGGTGCGGACGAACACGCTCGTGCTTCCTGGAATGGGTGCCGGTGTTGTACGCGTCAAGGGCACTCGCCGCGCGTTGGCGCTATCAGTCGACGGGAACAGTCGGTTTGTTCACCTGGATCCTTTTGCCGGCGCCCAGTTGGCGGTGGCCGAGGCAGCTCGAAATGTGGCGTGTGCAGGGGGGCAGCCGATTGCGGGGACCAATTGCCTCAATTTTGGCAACCCTGAACGGTCGGAAATCATGTGGCAGTTCGCGCGTGCCGTGGAGGGCATCGGTGTGGCGTGTCGCGCCCTTGATATTCCCATTACCGGAGGTAACGTCAGCCTGTATAACGAGACGGACGGCAAGGCGATCCTGCCGACGCCGGTACTCGGTGTCGTCGGGCTGATCGAGGATGCCACGAAGGTCACGAGCCGACGATTTCGCAGCGAGGGGGATTCGATCATGCTCCTCGGTGAGGCGTGGGACGAGCTCGGTGGCAGCGCATATCTCAAGGTCATGCACGGGTTGGTGAGGGGCGTCCCGCCTCGGTTAGACCTACCCCGCGAGGCGGCGCTCTTGCGTCTGCTCGTCAAGGGCGTGTCTGACGGCGTCATTCGATCGGCTCACGACTGCGCCGAGGGGGGCCTGGCCGTCACCCTTGCCGAATGCTGCTTTGATACGGGGCTCGGGGCCGAGGTGGCTGTGCCGAGTGTTGAAACGGCATTGTCGGGATTCGAGGACGTTTCTGCGCTCTTTGGCGAGTCGGTGTCCCGGGTCGTCGTGTCAGTCGCGGCGAACCAGGTCGCCGAAATGCAGAGGCTCGCTGCCGAATCGGGTGTTCCCGCGACGACTGTGGGCCGCGTCGGCGGGGACCGGATTCGAGTCGCGGTAGACGGGCGTGGCGTGCTCGACGAGCCGCTTGCAGCGGCCGAGCGCCTCTGGTCGTGCGCGATCGGGAATCATTTCGAATCACAGCGCGCAACTGGGTAAAGCCGTACACTCTTAGAGGTCTCCCCTGATGTTCGATAAGTTTCACGAAGAGTGCGGCGTCTTTGGGATTGTCGGCCACGCCGAGGCCGCCAATCTCACGTATCTCGGGTTGTACGCGCTGCAGCACCGCGGCCAGGAGAGCGCGGGCATCGCCGTGTCGGACGGGGCGCGAATGCGTCATCACAAGGCAATGGGTCACGTCAACGAGGCCTTCGACGAGGACGCCCTCACCAAGCTTGTCGGCACGCTCGCAATCGGGCACGTTCGCTACTCGACGGCCGGAGAAAGCAAGTTGTTGAACGCCCAGCCGATCGTGGTCGACAGCGTGCACGGCCAGTTCGCCATCTGCCACAACGGAAATCTGGTGAACGCCGGTGAACTGCGCGACACGCTGGTCCGAGAGGGCGCGATCTTTCAGACGAACAGCGATACGGAGGCCCTCGTCCATTTGTACGCCCGCTCCCGCGAAAGCGGGAGCGAGGCCGCGATTGTTGACGCGATCTCGCAGGTGCGAGGTGCGTTTTCGTTCGTGATCATGACCAAGGACCGCATTATCGGGGTACGCGATCCACATGGCTTCCGGCCGCTCGCGTTGGGTCAGCTTGGCGATGCGTGGGTGATGTGTTCTGAAACCTGCGCGCTCGATCTCATCGGCGCGACGTACGTTCGAGACGTCGAGCCGGGAGAGGTGCTCATCGCGAGTACAGAAGGGCTGAAGTCTATTAAGCCGTTTGCGCAAGCTCCGCAGTCCCAATGTGTATTCGAGCACGTGTATTTTGCCCGCCCCGATAGTTACGTGTTTGGCGAGAGCGTGAACGAGGTGCGAACCAGCTTGGGCAGGCGGCTTGCGGGTGAGTCCCCGGCAGATGCAGACGTCGTCGTGCCGATTCCTGATTCTGGTATGTGCGCCGCCGTTGGCTTTGCCGAGGCGTCGGGCCTGCCGATGCGCATGGGGCTGATTCGAAACCACTATGTTGGTCGGACGTTCATCGAGCCCCAGCAGTCGATTCGCCATTTCGGCGTCAGGGTCAAACTGAACCCGGTAAGAAGCATCATTGAGGGTAAGCGCGTGGTGCTTGTCGATGATTCCATTGTTCGTGGCACCACGAGTAGGAAGATCGTTCGTATGGTGCGCAGCGCTGGCGCCCGAGAGGTGCACATGCGCATCAGCTGCCCACCCACGATTTCCCCGTGCTTCTACGGTGTTGATACTCCCAAGCGTTCGGAACTGATCGGCGCCACGCACTCACTTGAGGAGATTCGCAAGTATCTCGACGCAGACAGCATCGCCTATCTGAGTCTTGATGGGCTGGCTTCTGGTGTCAGAGGTGGGCGTGCGAAATACTGCACCTCGTGCTACACCGGCGAGTATCCGGTCGAGTTCCCTCGCGACGAAGCGGCGTATTTGCAGCTGGCGCTGAAGCTCAATCCCGAGCAGCCGTCCGACGACGGATCCGACCGGCCGCTGGTTGACCTGGAGCGGGACCCCGTCGCGGGTTAGTAGTGGCCCTGCCACGACGGCGCGACGATGCTGCAGGGGCCAGTAGGTGCAAAGGCGTGCCAGTTGACGGACGGGAATCCTGAGCATGGATTACAAGAGCGCGGGGGTCAATATCGACGCCGGGAACGATACGGTGAAACGGGTCCGCGCGCTCGCGCGCTCGACCTTCACAGCCGGTGTACTGTCCGACATCGGCTCGTTCGGCGGCCTGTTCCAGCTCGACACCAGCCAGTGCCGCCAACCCGTGCTCGTGAGCAGTGCCGACGGCGTTGGCACGAAGCTCAAGGTTGCGTTTCTGACAGGGCGGCACGGTACAGTCGGCTCTGACCTCGTGAATCACTGCGTCAATGACATTCTGGTGCAGGGGGCGGTACCCCTGTTCTTCCTCGACTATCTCTCAACCGGGAAGTTGTCACCAGACGTTGCGGAGAGCGTCGTCGGGGGGATCGCGAGCGCATGCCGCGACAGCGGCTGCGCATTGCTTGGCGGTGAAACAGCCGAGATGCCTGGATTTTACGGGGGAGGCGAGTATGACCTGGCCGGGTTTATCGTCGGGGTCGTTGACCGCGAAAAGGTGATCACCGGCCAGACGATCACTCCTGGCGACGTACTCGTTGGTGTGCCGTCATCAGGTCTCCACACCAACGGCTATTCGCTCGCCCGGCGAATCGTGTTTGATCGGCTGGGTCTCCACGTTGATTCCCATGTCGAGGATCTGGGATGCTCGGTTGGCGAAGCGCTCATGGCGCCGCATCGTTCGTACCTGTCGCTCGTGCGTCCGCTCCTCGAGGGGGGACGTATCAAGGGCATGGCGCACATCACTGGCGGTGGCGTGACCGAGAACCTCCCTCGCGTACTGCCGCACGGCACAGCAGCCGTGGTCGACGCCGCGGCCTGGGCGGTGCCCCCAATTTTTCGATGGTTGCAGCGGAGCGGCGATGTTCCCATCGAGGACATGATGCGTACATTCAATATGGGTCTCGGATTGGTGATCGTCGCGGCTGAAGACAGAGCCGAGCAGCTTCTCGGCGAACTGGCAGCGCGTGGCGGCCGGGACGCGCGTGTTGTTGGCAACGTCGTCGCCGGCGAGACACCGTCTGTTACCTACATCAACCTCCCGTGAATCGCCGACTTGGCGTTCTCATTTCCGGTCGCGGGAGCAATCTTCAGGCACTCGTCGATGCGATCCGTGACGGGCGTCTCGACGCCAGGATCGCCGTGGTTATCTCCAATCGAGCTGACGCGCCTGGTCTCGAATACGCCAGGCGCTCGGGTATCGAGGCGCTGTGCATTGACGACCGTGCCGCTCCATCACGTGATGAACACGATCGTTCGGTTGCAAGAGAGCTCACGGATCGAGAAGTCGGGCTGGTCTGCCTGGCCGGCTACATGCGTCTGATCGGGGCGCCGCTGCTGGACGCTTTTCCCGACGCGATTCTCAACATCCACCCATCGCTCTTGCCAGCGTTTCCCGGCGTCGACGCACAGCGTCAGGCGCTGGAGCACGGCGTCAAGATCGCCGGCGTCACCGTCCATCTTGTGACGGCCGAGCTGGACGACGGCCCGATCGTCGTTCAGCAGGGCGTTCCCATCATTCAGGGCGACACCCCCGATACGTTGAGCGCACGGATCCTCGTGGAGGAACACCGCGCGTATGCAGAGGCGGTCGGGACAGTGCTCGACGGTGGGTGGCGAATCGAAGGGCGGCGTTTCGTCAGATCTGGGAACGCCGCTCAAGGTTTATGATCGCCAACTCGGGCGGGCAGATGATGCTGACCAGAACGTAGACCGTTCCGATCCCTTTGCTGACGAACGTCGAAGCGTTCTCTCTCGGTCCCAGGCCGCCGAACGCCGGCGGCAGCACTGAGATTGGGAGCGATGTGTGAGTCAGACCGATCCGGTGGCGTTCCAAGGCGACGCCATACGCGCCTGCCCCCGGTAACCACGCCCGAGCATCGTCTTAATCGCGGCGCGGCGGCTGAGTAGCATAGCGCCGGGTTTATAGTAGCGGCTGATGGACCTGTATAACGAGTTTGAGTGGCGTGGCCTCGTCTACGACGCCACGGATGGCCTGAAAGAACGATTCGCGCAGCCTGACATCACCGCCTATGTCGGATTCGACCCGACGGCGAGCAGCTTACATGTGGGGAACCTGCTACCGATCATGGCGCTCGCGCGCCTCGAGCGCGCCGGCCACAGCCCGATCGCAGTCGTTGGCGGCGGGACAGGCCTCATCGGTGACCCGAGCGGCAAGGCGATGGAGCGACAGCTGCTAACCGCTGAGCAGGTAAACGCGAACGCACAGGACATTCGGTCGCAGCTCGCGCGGCTTCTCGACTTGGACAGCAAGAACACACGGTCGAAGCTGGTTGACAACCTCGAGTGGCTGGGAGGCCTCAGGGCTGTTGACTTGATGCGCGACACGGGCAAGCACTTCACCGTGAACTACATGCTGTCGAAGGAATCGATCAAGCGGCGCGTGGAAAGCAAAGACGGAATTTCCTATACAGAGTTCAGCTATCTGCTGTTGCAGGCCTACGACTTTCTTCAGCTTTACAGCCGCCACGGTTGTAATGTGCAGATGGGCGGTAGCGATCAATGGGGCAACATCACGGCTGGCATCGAGTTGATTCGGAGGTCAACGTCCGCCGGATCGCTGCGTGCATACGGGCTGGTGCTTCCTCTCGTCATGACAGCCGCAGGCACGAAGTTCGGCAAGACGGAGGAGGGCACGATCTGGCTCGACCCGAAGATGACGCGCCCGTATGACTTCTACCAGTTCTGGCTGAACACCGATGACAGAGACGCCGTCAAGTATCTGAAGTTCTTTACTTTCCTGCGGCGGGAACGCATTGACGAACTGGACGCGGCGACGGTGCGTGAGCCCGAGCGTCGTCTGGCGCAGAGGGAGCTTGCGAGGGAGGCCACGAGCCTGGTGCACGGCGCGGCCGCAGTTCGGGAGGCCGAATCGGCGGCGCGGGTGCTGTTCAGCGGCGACATATCGGGGTTGTCCGTCGACCAGTTGCTCCGGATCTTTCCGAGCGTGCCTTCGTCAACGATGCCGTCTGTAGCGACTGGCTGGCCCATCACGGAGTTACTCGTGTCGTCTGGCGTGACGCCCTCCAAAAGCGAGGCGACGCGACTCATACGAAACGGCGGGATCTACATGAACGGCCTTAGGGTGACGGATGAGAAACTTCGCCTGCGCCCTGATGACGCGGTAGAAGGCCAGCTCTTCGTCGTGCGGAAGGGAAAGCGCGACAATTTCTTGATCCGTATTACAAAAACTTGACACCGGTCAGCGAAGCCCCATAGGATCACTCGGTTGTCTGACGGGTGCAAGCCCGAGCGGAAGGTGAGGAAGCCCCGATCTGCCGGCCTCGGCGAGTCGGTTTCGACGCCCCACACAGGCAAATGCCAAATTTACGTTTCTTGCCTCACCGCAGGTCGAGTCAAACGCGAATAGCTGTTGACAGGGCTAGTAGGTGGTAGTAACCTCAGAAGGTTCCCCCAAGGTCGGACAGAATACGTCCAATCGGAAGGGGCCGTAGATGGGGGCGCTCAGAGCAGAGCGTCATTGGTGCGGTTTCGGTTCTTTGAAAACTAGATAGTGCGTGCAAGCACAACAAGCGCTCGAGGACACGCAGAGATGTGTGACCTTGAGCAGCCCGTCGAGTGTCAGCGGATGGCATTTGTGAAGGTGTGAAAGCGCCGACGCGGATGAACCATTCAACAACACGAAGTAATACACAACGCAAGAGCTAAGTCATCAGCAATCGCGTTAATCAGTTGCCCTCGCCCGCAAGGGTAGAGGCAGCAAGCTTAACATGAGAGTTTGATCCTGGCTCAGAATCAACGCTGGCGGTATGCCTAACACATGCAAGTCGAACGCGACTGAGGCTTCGGCCTCAGTTGAGTGGCGAACGGGTGAGTAACACGTGGGTGACCTACCTTCGAATGGGGGATAACGTCCCGAAAGGGACGCTAATACCGCATAACATCCTGCTCTTGAATGGGCGGAGATCAAAGCCGGGGATCGTAAGACCTGGCGTTTGAAGAGGGACCTGCGCCCGATTAGCTAGTTGGTGGGGTAACGGCTCACCAAGGCGACGATCGGTAGCCGGCCTGAGAGGGCGGACGGCCACACTGGGACTGAGACACGGCCCAGACTCCTACGGGAGGCAGCAGTGGGGAATTGTTCGCAATGGGCGAAAGCCTGACGACGCAATGCCGCGTGTAGGATGAAGGTCTTCGGATCGTAAACTACTGTTGCCCGGGACGAATAGCTCCGACCTAATACG
>Ga0115002_10000630_pt1 | contig 49385 bp, 40 predicted proteins | sample ArcticOcean_MG_C_8_FD_89576 | JGI IMG/M metagenome (GOLD analysis project Ga0115002, IMG submission 89576) | Marine microbial communities from western Arctic Ocean - ArcticOcean_MG_CB11_86 | ecosystem: Environmental > Aquatic > Marine > Oceanic | place: Arctic Ocean: Canada Basin | collected... | reverse complement strand
GGCGGGTGTTGTGGCCGATCGGGTTGCCGAGGAGGCTGGTGGCTTCACGACCGAAGTGATTCGGCTTTACCTGGGTCTACCGTTTGACGTTCGTGATGCGGTGATCGAGAAGCCCGAGCAGCGGACGTTGCCACCGACGACCGAAGTAGGTGGTGTGATCCGCACGATTCGATCCAAGCGAGCCGCCGGTCTGCGATACCTGGCGATTCCGTTGCGATCGGTGGTGCAGGCGACGGTCCAGGGAGCTGAGGAGCCCCAAAAAAAAAGCGCGCCAAAGTCGCGTTGATCGCGGGCGTCCGTAGTCACGGCTACGGGGCTCACGAGCACAAGGCCGGTTGCATGCTGTTGGCCGAGGCATTGAATGCCAGCGGTTTGCCAATCGAGGCGGTGGTGATCGCGGACGGATTCCCTCGGGACGCGAGTGTCTTGGACGGGGTGTCGGCGATTGTCGTTTACGCCGACGGTGGTGGCCGTCACCCGTTGAACGCTCACATCGATGACTTCCGCAAGCGGATGTCGTCGGGTGTGGGGCTGGTCCTGGTTCATTACGGTGTCGAGGTGCCCAAGGGCAAATCGGGCGATGCGTTCTTGGACTGGACGGGTGGTTATTTCGAGGCCAACTGGTCGGTCAATCCACACTGGACGCCTCGTTACACGGTCTTCCCCAAGCACCCGGTGACCCGTGGTGTGAAGCCGTTTTCGATCAAGGACGAGTGGTACTACCACATGCGGTTCCGATCGAAGCTCGACGGTGTGACTCCGATCCTGACCGACCTGCCTCCCGATTCGACACTCAAGCGACCCAACGGCCCTCACAGCGGCAACAAGTTTGTCCGTGCGGCGATTGCCGGCAAGCAGTCGCAACACATGGCCTGGGCCCGGGTTCGTCCTGACGGTGGTCGGGGATTCGGTTTCACCGGCGGTCACGACCACTGGAACTGGGGTCACGACGAATTCCGCAAGCTGATGCTCAACGCGATCGTCTGGACGGCCAAGCTCGATGTTCCGCCTGGTGGTGTGAAGTCGAAGTCGTTGACGGTCGAGGAATTGGAGGCGAACCAGGATTACAAGAAGCCTGGAAACTACAATCCGCTGCGAATTCAGCGGATGCTTGTTCAGTGGAATTCGTCTCGATAGCGATCGGGTGTTCGATGTCGGCGATCGTGGCAAGCTGACAGGGAGTCTCGTAGAATGACCTTCAGCCAAATGCAGGTTCATTCGGAGACACTCTTGTGACGCACCGACGTCTTATTTGTTTGTTGATCATTGCCTGCTGCCTGAGCGTCGCGGCGCCAGCCGCGGTGTGGTCTCAGGCCAAGCCAACCGGCGTGCGGTCGTCGAAGAACGCCGTCGCCGGTCTGGACGTTGCCAAGGGTCTCGAAGCGACGCTGTTCGCATCCGAGCCTGCGATCACCAGTCTGACCAACATCGACATCGACTCGCGTGGTCGCGTGTGGGTGTGCGAGGTGGTGAATTACCGCAAGCATCGTGGCCGTCGCAAGGCGGGCGACCGGATTCTGATACTCGAAGACACGACTGGCGACGGCCGCAGCGACAAGCAGACGGTTTTTTACCAGGGCCGCGACATCGACAGTGCGATGGGTTTGTGCGTACTCGGCAACCGGGTGATCGTCTCGTGTTCGCCCAACGTGTTGGTGTTCACCGACATCGACGGCGACGACAAGCCGGACCGCAAGGAGTTACTTTTCACCAAGACCGGACAGCCTCAGCACGACCATTCGGCTCATTCATTCCTGTTCGGCCCGGACGGCAAGATGTACTGGAACTTCGGGAACACGGGCGGTGCTGTGCATGACTACAAGGGCCAGCCGGTCGTTGATCTGGCGGGCCACCGGGTCTTCGACAACGGCCGTCCCTATTACGGCGGCATGCCGTTCCGTTGCGATCTGGACGGTGGTCGATTCGAGGTGTTGGCTCACAATTTCCGGAACAACTACGAGATCACCGTCGACAGTTTCGGCACGTTGTGGCAAAGCGACAACGACGACGACGGCAACCGAGCGGTGCGGATCAACTTCGTGATGGAGTTCGGCAACTACGGGTACAAGGACGAGTTGACCGGAGCCGGCTGGCGGGCGTCAAGGACGGGGATGCATGCAGAGATCCCCTTGCGTCACTGGCACCTGAGGGATCCGGGTGTGATGCCGAACCTGTTGCAGACCGGCGCCGGGTCTCCGACGGGGATCACGATCTACGAGGGTCGTTTGTTGCCAGAGGTGTTTCACGACCAGGTGATCCACTGCGACGCGGGTCCCAACGTGGTCCGGGCCTATCCGGCGACGGTCGACGGAGCCGGCTACAAGGCCCGGATTGTCGATGTTGTCCGAGGGACCCGAGACAACTGGTTCCGTCCGGCCGACGTCTGTGTGGCCCCGGACGGTTCGATTTTCATCAGCGACTGGTACGACCCTGGCGTTGGCGGTCACAACCAGCGCGATCTGGACCGAGGCCGCCTGTTTCGGATCGCTCCTCCGGGGCACAAGTATCGTCCGCCGAAGATCGACGTGTCGACGGTCATCGGAGCGATTTCGGCTCTGAAGAACCCTGCCTTTTCGGTCCGCTACCTGGCCTTCACGGCATTGCAGGCTGGGGGAGTCGAGGCGAGGACTGCGTTGCGACTGTTGGCTGGCGACCGGCAAGCCAACCCGCGGCACAGGGCTCGGGCGGTGTGGGTCCTGGGCAAGAGTGGTTCGGCTTCTCAGGCGGCCAGCGTGGCCGAACGTGCGATGACCGATGGGGACGCGGACCTGAGAATTGTCGGCCTGAGACTGGCTCGACAGATCGAATACGACATCGTCGCTGCGGTCTCGAAGTTGGTCGACGATCCATCGTCGCGAGTCCGTCGCGAGTGCCTTGTGGCGTTGAAGACAACGAAGTCCCAGGACGTGCCCGGGCTGTGGGCTCGATTGGCTTCTGGTTACGACGGTCTTGACCGCTGGTATCTTGAGGCTCTGGGTATTGCCGCCGACGGCAGATGGGACGCCTGCCTGGCCGCCCGGGCCAGGCTCAAGCCGGGTGCTGCCGATTCGCTGGCCGGACGCCGGATTACCTGGCGGAGTCGAGGCACGGGAACGGCCGCACGGCTGGCCGAGATCATCTCGGACACCAAGACGCCATTGGCTGACCTGCCCGGCTATCTCAGGGCACTGGACTACCAGTCAACCCGATCTCGCCACCAGGCGGCTTTGGCCCTGGTGACCGGTGAGTACGGCGAGGACACCGAGAGATCGGGGTTGGTGATCCGTGAGGCTTTGGAGCGAGTCGGTGCGTTGGATCTGCGTGCCAACCCGGAAGCCCGGCTGGCGATCAATCGCGTGGTCGAGCGAGTGAGAGGGACGGCGGAGTTTGTGAGCCTGGTGAGTCGATTTGGGCTGACGGATCGGTATCCCGATCTATTGCAGACAGCCAGACGCGAACCGGACACTCAGATCGGTATCGATTCGGCCAGGGCGCTGTTGGCCAAGGGGCAGGTGAATCTTCTGGCTCGCGGGCTGGCGGCCAAGCGGGAAACCGACGCGACATCGTTGGCTCGGGCGCTGGCCAACGCTTCGGATGCACGTGCTGCAGCCGTGTTGGGGCCATTGGTCGATGACTCGAAGCGGCGGTTGTCGGTTCGACGTGAGGCGATTCGTGGAGTGATTCGGGGTTCGAAAAAAGGTGCTGGCAGTGTTGTGGCTCGGGTCCGAAACAAGACTCTGCCCGGTGAACTCAGGCAGGCTGCCGGTGCCGCCCTGGTGACTCACGCTGATCCGGGCATCCGCAAGCAGGCTCGTTCGCTGTTTCCTTCTCCTCCATCAAAAGACAACACCCCGTTGCCCCGGATCGATCAGTTGGCCAAGCGCAAGGGGAACGCCGTTCGCGGTCAGAAGTTGTTCGCAACGGTCGCGACCTGTGCCAAGTGCCACAAGGTCAATGGCGAGGGCAAGGAGGTTGGGCCGGATTTGTCTGGGATCGGTCGCAAGCTAAGTCGGCAGGCGATGTACGAGTCGGTACTGTTTCCCAGTGCGGGCATCAGTCACAACTACGAATCGTATGTCGTAGCGACAGTCGACGGGACGCTGGTCACAGGATTGTTGATCAGTCGAACGGATGCGAGTGTCACGATTCGAAACGTCGAGGCGATCGATCGGACGATTGAGACGGCGGACATCGAGGAGTTGAAGAAACAGACGATTTCTCTGATGCCGGCGGATCTTCAGAAACTGATGACCGCGGCCGATCTGGTCGACGTGGTCGAGTACCTGGCAACGCTCCGCAAATCTCAGCCGGTGCCGACTCGACCATGACCATGACCACGATTCGTGGCCCACGATTCCCAGCCGGGCAGCGGGTCGGTACATTGGCCGCAGTTCGGTTACATTGCGACTGAGACAAGAGATTCTCTGGCCCGAGCCGTTCGATATGGATTCAGGAGACACCGAGATGCCACTGACATGCCGATATCCGTCTGTCCATTTGACCGCGGTGCTGGTCGCTTTGATTGGTGTGTGTTTCACCGGCCCCGCCCCCGTCCCCGCAGCCGACGTGACAGGATTCCGGGGCACTGACGGGTTGGCTCGGAGCCAGGAAGTCGGTCTGCCGGTGTCGTGGTCATCGAGTGAGAACGTGGTCTGGCGTGTGAAGATGCCGGGTCCTGGGACATCGAGTCCGATCGTGCTCGGCGACCGCATCTACGTGACGTCGTACACCGGTTATGGCCTGGTGCCGAACCAGGGCGAGCAGCAGAACCTGAAGCGTCAGGTGTTGTGTCTGGACCGTACCAGCGGCCGTCAGATCTGGCGGAAGGAATTCGCCGCCAAGTTGCCCGAATCGAATTATTCGGGCGGGAACAACGCTCGGCATGGTTATGCCTCGAGCACTCCGACGACCGACGGCAAACACCTGTACGTGTTTTTTGGCAAGTCGGGAGTGTTCTGTCTGGACCTGGACGGAAACACTGTCTGGACGGCCGACGTTGGCAGCAATTCACGAGGTTGGGGTTCGTCGAACTCTCCGGTGTTGTTCAAGAACGTGTTGATCATCAACGCGAGCATCGAGAGTGGTCGGTTGTTGGCGTTGGACAAGTCGACGGGGAAGGAAGTCTGGTCGGTCGGTCAGATCCGTGGTGCCTGGAATACTCCGTTGCTGGCCGAAGTCGAGGGTGGAAGTCCGGAGCTGGTCATCAGTTTGCCTCAGCAGGTCCGCGGGCTGGACCCGTCGACGGGCAAGGAGTTGTGGACCTGCGAGGGGATACCGGACCGAGGTTACGTGTGTCCGAGCGTCGTGTCACGGGCGGGCATTGTCTACGCGATCGGTGGTCGACAGAACACGGCGTTGGCGATCCGGCTGGGTGGTCGTGGCGACGTGACATCGTCTCACCTGTTGTGGAAAGCGAGTCGCGGATCGAACGTTTCCAGCCCGGTGCTTGCCGGTGGTCACCTGTACTGGTTCCACGACCGTCGTGGCACGGCCTACTGTTTGGATGCCAAGACGGGTGAGATCGTCTACGAGTCGCGACTGGCACCCCGTCCGGGTCTGGTCTACTCGTCGATCATGCATGCCGACGGCAAGCTGTACTGCATCAGTCAGCACAACGGGACGTACGTCGTGGCACCGGGCCCGGAGTTCAAACTGTTGGCACACAACACGTTCGCCGACGACGACAGCCGCACCAATGCCTGTCCGGTGGCTCACAACGGTCAGCTGTTGTTGCGGACCGACGGGTTCTTGTATTGCCTGGGCAAGAAGTAGAACAAGCATGTCGAACCGCATTGGTTTCGAGATCTTCTCGGATTACATCTGACCCTGGTGCTACTTCAGTACCGTGCGTATTGAACGGCTGGTCGCGACCTACGACATTGATGTCGTGTATCGACATTTCCCATTGCATCCGGACACGCCCGAAGCCGGGCTGACTCTTGAGGAGTTGTTTGCCGGCCGCAACCTGGACGTGCCGCGGATGCAGGCGGAGATGGCCGAACGCATGTCGGCCGAGGGTCTGGAGTATGGGACTCGGACCCGGACCTACAACAGCCGACTGGCTCAGGAACTGGGTTGTTGGGCCGATGGTCAGTCGGGTGGAGAGCGATTGCACGACGATTTGTTTCGTGCGTACTTCGTGGATGATGTGAATCTCGGAGTGGTCCAGAACCTGATCGATTTGGTCGAGAGGTCAGGATTGGACGCCGAGGACGCACGGGCGGCACTTGTGGATCGGCGTTTTCGCGAGGCAGTCGATGCCGACTGGGCTCGTGCGGCCGAGTTGGGCATCACTGGAGTTCCGACCTTTGTCGTCGGTGCCGACCGGGTTGTTGGGGCTCGGCCCTACGAAGCTCTCGAGCGATTGGTTGTCGAGGCGGGTGCCGTGCAACGCACGTCCTGACAGGCCATACTGACCGGCTGGTCGTTGCTGGTCGTCAATTCACGTTCTGGAAAATCGGTCATGGACAGTCTTCGCGTCGCCGCCATCAGCATGAACAGTCTTCACGGCGAGACGGTTTCCATTCTCGAGACGATCGCATTGCGTTGTCGCGAAGCGGCCGATGATGGTGCCGAGTTGGCGGTGTTTCCTGAACTGGTCGTCCACGGTCATTGCACCCCGAACACGTGGGAGATTGCCGAGGCGGTGCCTGACGGACCATCGACGCGGCGTCTGATCGAGTTGGCTGCCGAGTTCAGCCTGGTGCTTTCGGTGGGGCTCAGCGAAAAAGAAAACGATCTGGTCTACAACACCCAGGTGTTGGTCGGTCCTGACGGCTATATCGGCAAGCAGCGCAAGTTGCACTGCTCGCGGGACGAGGTGCTGTTCTACAAGGGAGGTCGGGAACTACCGGTCTACGACATTGGCAAGGCGAAGGTCGGGATGATCATCTGTTACGACAATCAGTTCCCCGAGTTGGCTCGGATCCTGGCTCTGCGTGGCGCCGATCTTCTGTTGATGCCTCATTCGGCCCGCGTGCAGATGTGGGACGACACGCCCGGCTCGGCGGCCGCTGCACGGGCTCATTCTCACGACTACTTCACCAGTTGTTACGCTCAGCGGGCTCGCGAAAACGCCTGTTTCGCCGTGTTGACCGATCAGGCCGGGCGTGCCGGGTACGTTGACACCTATCCCAAGGACTCGCCCAACCAGCCCCACCACGCTGGGGCGATCTTGTTCTTTGCTCCGGATGGCGAAGTGATCGCATCGTCGCAGCGGGAGGAGATCCGCGACGAGATGGTGGTTGCGACCTTGGAAGCGGATCGACTGGTGGCTGAGCGGAGCCTGGCGAACTACACGCTGAAGACTCGGAGGCCGGAATTGTACGGCGAGTTGGTGGCCGAGCAGGTCCGCTGCTAGGCCAGAAGGACTTCGCGGATGCGGCCGCAGACGTACTCGATTTGCGGGTCGGTCATCTCGATCGCATCCAGGTAGAGGTAGCCTTCCTCGGCGTGGTGAGACCGGGTGACGATGGTCGGGTTGCCCTTGGCCAGTTCGGTGGTGAGTGTGCTGGCCGAGTACGAGGCTGTGGTGGTGTCGAGGTCGAGTCTTGCTCGAGAGAAGGGGCAGCCGTTGGGGTCGGCGTCGACCGATAGGGCCAGCCCGGGGATGCCTTCGAGTTGATCGAGGATCAACTGGACCTTGCGATCCTGTTCTGCGGTCCAGGCTGTGACGTCTTCGGACATGCGGTATTCCAACGCGGCCATCGCGCCCACGATGGACTCCTTGCCCGCCTTCATGCCACGCCCGATCCCGCGATTTTGCAGGTAAACGGCTTCGACCAGTTCGCGTCGACCGGCGACGACTCCGCCGGTGGTCGAGCAGAGGTACTTGTGGGCACTGGTGATCACCAGATCAGCCTGTGTGTCGATGAGTTGAGTCAGCCGATGGTCCTGCGCGGCGGCGTCGACGATGACCGGGACACCTGCCGCGTGAGCCATCTGGACCACGGTGTCCAGCGGCACCCAGCCATGCCGGGCCGTGTGGTGCGATTCGACGGCAACGATGGCGGCGACGTTCTCGCGAGCCAACTCGTGGGCAATCACTTCGGGTGGACAGTTGTGGATGGTTCCCATTTCGATCGGAGTCGCTCCGGCGAGGCGTATCGCCTGAGTGATCGGGGCGCCGTAGTTGACGCAGTGGCCCTTTTGAATCAGCACGCGGTGTTTCATGTCCTCGGTGTCCGGCAGCTGCCAGACGCGTGCCAGGTCGTTGCCGGTCATCGTGGCCGCGACCGAGAGGGTGATGCCCGATGAGGTGCAGGCGGTGATGCAGCCATGTTCGGATCCGCTGGCTCGCGAGATCATGGCTCCGGCGGCCGCCTGCAGTTCGTCCAGATCGAAGAAGTGATCCAGAGACTCGCGGACCGTGTCAGCAATCTCGGGCAAGACGACCGCTCCGGAGAGGTTCGTCATCTTTCCACAGGCGTTGATTACCTGGCGGAGATGGTAGCGTGAGTGGATGTTCATTTGGGACAGCGGGGGAGGACGGGTTTGAGGTGAGGTTGAGAGTAGCAGAGCGGTGCTCGAGTTGCTTGTGGGTCGCTGGGGAAGTGCGAGTGGTTTGGATAGAGTGGGGCGGTTGGTGTGGGATCCGTATTGGACGAGCAGGTTGACTGAATGCAATGTGACATCTTGATCCGTGGCGGCGAGGTGGTGGATCCGTCGCAGGACTTGCGAGCGATCCGTGACGTGGCGGTGGGTGGTGGTCGGATCCTGGCGATCGAGGAATCGATTTCTCCGGACGAGGCGACTCACACGGTTGACGCTCGCGGCCTGCTGGTGGTGCCGGGTCTGATCGACCTGCACGTGCATGTTTACACTCACCACATGGAGTTGGGGATCGAAGCCGATCCACTGTGTCCGGCCGGTGGTGTGACCACGATGCTCGATGCCGGCAGTGCGGGCAGTCGCAACTTTCGCGGCTTCCGACGCGACGTGATCGACCGAGTTGAGACTGAGGTCCTGGGGCTGGTGAACCTGGCCAGTCCGGGATTGATCACGTCGGATCTTGGTGAGCTGGTCGACCGGCGTCATGCCGATCCGGCCGGAGTGGTGCGGACGATTGCCGAGAATCCGGGTGTGGCGATCGGTGTCAAGATCCGAGCGGGCAAGCACATCATCGGCGAAGGCGAGCAGGGTTGGGAGAACTTTCGCGAAGCGGTGCTGGCGGCTCGGGAGAGTGAGACGTGGTTGATGGTGCACATTGGCGAGAGTCCGATGTCGATCCCCGAGATGCTCGAGCATCTCGAACCCGGCGATTGCATCACGCATTGTTTCAAAAGCGGTTCGACGCGAGTACTGGACGACGACGGTTCGGTGTTTTCGGCCGTCCGCGACGCATCCGAGTCCGGAGTGATTTTTGACGTGGGGCATGGTTACGGCAGTTTCCATTGGGACGTGGTGCAGGCGTCGTTGGACGGTGGCCTGGAGCCGAGCACGATCAGCACCGACTTGCATGTGAAGAACCTGCACGGTCCGGTTTACGACATGCCGACGACGATGTCGAAGTTCCTGCATCTGGGTGTGCCATTGGAGCGAGTGATCGAGATGTCGACGACTCGACCGGCGGCGGTACTGGGTCGAGCCGACGACCTGGGAACATTGCGAGTCGGCACGGTGGCCGACATTGCGGTATTGGAGCGTCAGGAGGGTCGTTTCGTGTTGACCGACAGTTACCGAGGCGAGCGGATTGGCAACGAGTTGTTGGTGGCAGCGGCGACGATCCGTCGTGGCGAGATGGTGCCAGGCGGAGGCGGGACACGCATGCGGCATCGGGCAGATTGAGATGACAGTGGGCGAGTTGATCGTCGGCGACTGGGTCATCGACCCGGTCGTGGTCGGTGTGATCGCATTGGCCGTTTTTGTCCGTTCGACGTTTGGTTTTGGTGACGCGTTGGTGGCGATGCCGTTGTTGATGCTGTCGGGCACCGAGGCGATTCCGGCGACAGCTTTGGTTGCGGCGGTATCGTTGGTGAGTGCGGCGACGATCTTTGCCATCGACCGTGGGAAGACTCGATTGGCACCCCAGACCGGCGTCTTGGTTCTGACCGCCATCCCGGGCCTGGTGTTGGGCCTGTGGTTTCTGGGAACGGCATCGACGCCGTTGCTGACTGGTGTGCTGGGTGGCACAGTGGCGGCGATCGGGCTGTTGGGCGTTGCGGGTGATCCGGGAACCTGGCGGGTGACGGATCGCATGGCGCCGGGGTTCGGATTGGCAGCCGGTTGCCTGGGCGGCGCCTTCAACGTGCATGGTCCTCCGCTGGTCGTCTTCGGGACGGAACGGGGTTGGTCGCCCGAGGTGTTCCGGTCGACTTGCCAGGCCTATTTTCTGGCCGTCGGAGTGCTGCTGGTTGGTGGTCACGGATACGCGGGTCGGTACGACGGGGAACTGCTGGTGCAGTTGGCAGCCTGCCTGCCGGTGGTGGGGGTTGCCGGCTGGTTGGGAGGGCGTCTGAATCGTCGATTGCCGGTCGAGTCGTTTCGGAAGGCGGTTTATGGCATTTTGGTTGTGCTTGGCGCGTTGCTGCTGTTGGGTGGCAGCGGCTGAGTCGTGGCGAGCACAGTGAATCGACTCGCAGGTTGTTCTCATGGCCCGCACCACAGTTCCCGTCGAACCAGAACACTACGTTCCGGTGCCGAGACATCGGTTGATCGATGTGCTGGTCGACGAGTCGGGCGAGCGTGGTGAAGGGGTCGCGGACCTGTGCCGGTTGCTCGAAGCCCTGCTGTATTTTGAACACCGCGAGTTGATCGAGGAGTTGAAGTGAGACTACCTGTTCAGTTTGCCGGTCGAAGTCGACTGGGCTCGTTACGACACTCGATTGATGGACGGCTACTTCCAGGACAACGACTATCTCGACGGCAGCCGCGAGCCTCCGGAATTTGCACGGCATGCCCTGGTCTTCCGACGGGGGATCGGGATCGACCGGACCGAGGGTCTGCTCTTTTTCCAGAAACTCGACCTGCTGGTGTCTCGGATCCTGGTCGGCCTGTTGAGACTCCCCGGTCGGCTGTTGGGTCGCGGTCGGGTCGAGTCGGCTGCGTTGGACGAAACGGGATGCGTCGGCCGAACGGCCGACGAGTCGTCCGAGTCGTTGTTCGGGACGAAGACGATCGAGCGGGTGACGTTGCATCCGGAAGACGTCGGGGTGTTGTCCTTGTTTCGAAGAACGAAGTTGCAGGAACCGACGTTTGGTCAACTGGTACTGGTGTTTCGGCTGAGGCCTGAGGAGACGGGCGAGTCGGATGGCACGGTGGGTGGGGTCGAGCGAGCGATCCACATCAAGACGTTTGTGGACATCCCGATGGCCGATCTCGAGGTGGTGTTTCCCGAGAAGCGGTTGTCGATGAAGCCGGTGGACCTGATCAAGGTGGGGGTGACTGCGGTGACCGGCCTGGTGGTGGTGGCGATCAAGCTGATCATGTCGGCATTCAACCCGCTGCTGATGGTCGTGTTGCTGGGCAGCCTGGTGGCTTATGCCGGCCGGGCCATCGTCGGCTACCGGACGTCTCGGGCCCGATACCAGCACCTGGTCACCGACGCGTTGTACACCAAGAGTCGTGACAACGGGTTGGGGGTCCTGTTGTTCCTGGTCGACTGCATGGAGGAGCAGGAGTGGAAGGAGGTGCTGCTGGGTTGGGTGCTGCTGGACCGTGACGGTGCCTGCGGGAGCCGAGAGTTGGATCGTCGCTGCGAGCGATGGCTGAAGGAGAGGTTCGGGATCGAGACGGACTTCGAGATCCGCGACGCGCTGGCCAAGCTGAAGCAGTTCGACCTGGTCGAGGAAGACGACGGGGTCTGGACCGCCTGCGACCTGGTCATTGTGCTGGAGAGGCTCGACCGGCGCTGGAACGATCAGTTCCAGTTCCAGCGCTCCGGTGCAGCGGACGCCTGAGCGTCGCGGGGGCTAGGTGTCACCCACCGAGCCGTCGGGCCACTCGAGCGTGCTGCGTGTGCGGGCGAACGGCCGGGCCGGACGTCTGGCAGCCACCTTCTCGTCGATGTCGATGCCCAGGCCCGGTCCCGGTGGCAGAGCGGCGAAGCCTTTCTCGTACTTGATCGTCACGCCACCATAGAGGTCCTCTTCCCAGGCCGCGTACTTGCGGGCCTGGTTGAACTCGTGGATCACGCAGTTGGTCGTGCAGGCGTTCACATGCAGTCCGGCGAGAGTCATCACCGGGCTTTGGGCGTTGTGCAGCGCCACGTCGATGAAGTTCGACTCGGCTATCGCCGCCAGTTTCTTGCATTCCGAGATGCCTCCGGCGTGGATCACGTCGGGGTTGATGAAGCTGACATGATGGTTGTTGATCATCTCCTGCAGCCCGAACTTGGTGAACTGGCTTTCGCCTTGGCACAGCGGCACCTTGACCTTGTCTGCGAGCCACTTCATCTTGCCGAGGTCGGAGGTGAACATGGGTTCCTCGATGAAGAACGGCCGGATTTCCTCGACGGCGGTGCAGAATTCGAGAGCCATCTCGGGTTTGAACTGCGTGTGGCAGTCATAGAGGATGTCGAAGTCGTCGCCGCCGGCGTCGCGCATCGCCTTTAGCCGGGCGATTTCGGCCTTCAGGTCCCAGGGCTGCTTGATGACGCCGTTGCGGGCGAGGTTGGGCCCGGTCTTGATGGCATTGAATCCGCGTTGCTTGGCCGAGTGCACCGCTTCGGCCGATCCGCCGTGGATGTAAAGTCGCATGCGGTCCTTGGCGGCTCCGCCGAGCATTTGGTAGATGGGCGCGTCGAGGATCTTGCCGGCAATGTCCCACAGCGCGATGTCGATGGCGCTGACGGCGCTGTTGAGGATCGGGCCGCCGCGCCATCGGGGCCAGCGGTACATCGCCTGCCAGTGCTTTTCGATCTGCATCGGGTTCTTGCCGACGATGTAGCGTTCGTGTTCCTGGATCGCTGCGATCATCGTCGCTGCCCGGCCCCGGATGCCGCCCTCGCCGACCCCGGTCACTCCAGCGTTGGTGTAGAGCTTGACGAAGATGTAGTTCATCGACCCGGTCCAGACCGGGATGACCTTGAGCTTGGTCACCTTGAGATTGGCAGGGATCCTGGCGTGGACGTCCGAGGGGAACAGCGAGTAGTCGCCCAGTGAAGCGGCCATTCCGGCTCCGAATCCGGACTTCATGAAGGTGCGACGGTCCATGGTGGTCTCCAGGTTGAGGTCGGACAGCTGATCTGCGGCGGTGTGATGCTACACCGCGCCCGCGGCGATTTGCACGCAGGTCGGCCTTTTAGTGGACTGGCGGCTCAACAGCGCACACCGGGCGGCGGTGGCGACTCGCGGGACTCAATCCAAGAGAAGCTGTCTGTCAGATGCTCGTCGCGATACCGCCAATGATTGCGATACCAACGAAGACGATTAGCAGAACCACGGAAATCACCATCCAGATGCCACAGAACTTCCAGAACGATTTCTGTGCTTGCAAAGCAGATGTCAATGCGCTGGTGAATCTCTGCAGATCAAACTCCTGACTTCGGCCGGCATACTGCCACAGGTACGTGTTCATCTTTGGATTGGTGTGGACGCCGGAGGGGAACAAGGAGCAGACCCTCAATGACGCGGCCGGTGGCTCGCAATTACTCCTTCAGCACCATGTCGATACACATCACGGCGGCCATGATCAGTTGCCGCATGGGGTTATCGGGAGGCACGGCTTCCGATATTTCCAACATGTAGTTGTCCGCACTCGTGAAGAGTTCCTTCCCCAATCCCGCCCATTTCTTCGTCACGTGGGCGAGTTCGATGTCGTCTTTCATGAAGCGGAAATCCCAGCCCGTGAACCTGCCTTTCAACTCACACATCCGGTTGCCGTCGGGGCCCAGGACACGGAAGGCACCGCCAATCGAAAACAGCTTCTGCTCGAATCCGCCGATCCGTTGGTCGGTCTCGTCGAACACCGAGACTTTCGAAAGAAAGAACGAGATGCCGCGACTCACCCGGACAATCTGATCGCCGGACGGAAGGCGGATTTCGACGTTGAATGGAGTCATCCGCTTGTAATCGCTGAACCGCAGCATCTTCGTGATTATGCCGAGATGGTTCTCACGGCACTCCAGCAGGATCTCGCCGGAATCGGGGTCGTACACGTCGTAGTTGTTCGCCGCCTTGAACATTCCCACATGCTCTTTGACGAGATACAGATTCCTATTCAGGACTTCGTGCATGGCGTAGCCTGTGTGGTTAGATGAGGGGGATTGTTGTGGAGACTGGGGTCATTTTTTTGCTGGCATTGCGGATGGCGATGTAGCAGCGAAACGGGGCGTGTTCGGGTCGCCAGCCTGCGGTCAGTTTGATGAGTGTGCCTTTGTTCTTGAGTGTGACGGGGATGGCGATCGGGGGTCCGGTGGTGCGTTCGATGATCCAGAAGAACTGGGCCGACGACTGTGTTGGCTGTTGTCGCAGGCTGTAATCGACGCTGAAGTGCATCGTCGTTCCTGTGGGCAGCGACTGAGGCAGCGAGGTGCCTGCCGAGAGGTGAACCAGGTTGGTGGTCCGTGGCGGACGGGCCGGTGCCTGAGCGGATGCCGGTGTGGATGGCTCGGTCGTTGCCGGAGGCAATGCTATTTCTTGTGGCGGGTTCCAGGCATCCTCGATCGCACCACATCCGCAGGTGCACAGCACATAGCACGTGACGGACACTTCCAACCATCTCATCATGATTGTCACTCCGGGTTCTGTCTGCCGACCAGGTGAACCGGCTGGCACGCATGGCTCGGAGAATCAGTACCGGAGGTGGGACTCGAACCCACACGAGGTTTACCCTCACTGGATTTTGAATCCAGCGCGTCTGCCATTCCGCCACTCCGGCTCGTGGTGCTCCACCAAGCTAGTCGACAGGTTGGTGGGTTTCAATGGGCCGAAGAGCTGGCGGCGGCGGTGTTGTGGCGGTTACGACTCGCGGAGTTCACGCCGCAGGACCTTACCGAGGAAGTTGCGAGGCAGGTCGCCTTCGGTCGTGCCGCCGGTGGGCAGGATCAGAGCCGGCCGACCGGGTTCGAAACCCCGGCCCGGATCGAGAACCGGATCGGGTCCCAGGTCGATCGTGCAGCCGAGTCCGGTTGTGGCGGTGCTCGTGTCGCTCGGATCGAAGCTGTGACTGGAACTGTCCGGGACCTGGTCGTCCCAGTCCAGCCAGCGAGTGGCTCCGGCGGGGCGTCCGATCCGAAACTTGAGCAACCGGGCCAGTGCGTAGCCGACCTGTTGCAGGCTACCGAGTCGATTCTGCATCGACACGGCGAGCACGGTTTCCGGAGCCGCTTCATCGCCGGGGACGAGGCCGGCCAGGACATCGAGTGTGACCAGCACCCGGGCACGGGTGGCGCTGAGCAGACGCCCGACTTCCATCACCTGCCGTTCGCTGTCCAGTTGTGCGTGGTCGGGAATCGGTTCGATGACCAGTCGCACGATGCTGCCGATGGTGGGTCGTCTTGGTGATTGGAGTCTGCCATCGAGGATGGCCCAGTGTGCGACGAGGATTTCGGGGTGAGTGATCCTGCCGCTTTCGACTTGTTCGATGCGGTAGTGGTGATAGACGAGAGCCCGTCGGTAGGGTGCAATTTGTGTGGGCGGTGGTACTGGCGACGTATCGACGCAGTGGGCTCGGACGACGATTCGTCGAGCGGGCCGCAGCGACTTTCGGACTCGGTTAGCGGCGTCGCACAGAGGTTGGGACTGTGCGTTGTTGAGTGCATTGGCCGAGACGGTGATGTGCGAGATCCGGGCTTCGCACGGCTGACGTCTGCTGGAGTTGTTTTCCCATGTGACTTGGCTGTCGGGTGGCAGCTGGAGTTGGTTCAGTGCTGCGGCGGGTAGTTGGGCAGTTGTCTATTTGGAGATCGACCACAGGGGAGATTGTCGAGCTTTGTGTCACTCGCGTCCAACGCAAACCAGTTCCCGGTCGGTGCGAATCAGCAGTCGGTGTCCGCTGATGGCGGGAGTGGCCAGTGTGCGACCGTTGATGCGATTGAGTGCAAGTCGGCGGTAGTGTGGGCCGGTGGCGAGGACGTGAGTGGTTCCGACTTCGTTCTGGACCAGCAGGTGTCCGCTGACGGCCAGGGGCGAGGCCGAGAAGTGGCCGCCGAGACGGCGACGCCAGATGAGTGTGCCGGTGCGGGCGTCGAGGCTGCTGGCGAGGCCGGTGTCGCTGACCAGGAACAGGGTGTCGTCGACGACAAGCGGCGTCGGGTTGAGCGGGACGGCTCGAGTGTGCTGCCAGGCGACGTGGGTGTTGGTGACGTCGCCCTGTCCGTCGGTGCGAATGGCGAGCAGTCGGGGCGTGTCGTAGCCGGTGCAGACGTAGATCAACTCGCTGCCGGGGGGGCCTGCGACCGGGCGAGGGACGACCGAGTAGCCGGTGTAGCGGACCCACCACAGCTCTCGACCGGTCCTGATATCGTAGGCAACCACCCGGTCGCCTCCGGCACTGACCACTTGAGTCTCGCGGTTCGTGGTGCCGGTGCGAAGCAGCAACGGGGTCGAGTACGAGTGTCGGCCCGAGACGCGAGGTGTTTGCCAGAGCACTTGGCCGGTCTGGCGATCCAGTGCGACGACGAACTGTTTGGAAGTGATGGCGCCTTGGCGGCGGCGGTCGTAAAAGGGACCGGTGTAGCCGTCGCAACTGACGATCAGCAGGTTGTCGACAAGGACGGGTGAACCGGCTGGGCCGTGGTGGTGGTAGTAAGGAAGTGTGGTGGTCCAGCCAACCGTTCCATCGAGGCCGACTCGGGCCGTGCCATGAGCTCCAAAGTGGACGAAGACGGCCGAGTTGGTGACGACCGGAGTCGGTGTGGCGTGAGTGTTCTTGGAGTGAATTCTGGCGGGCTGGGTGATGGCCAGCAGGCGGTGGTTGGCTCGAAGGAGTCCGGTCCGTCGGTCCAGTTGCAGCAGCAAGAGTTGAAGCTGAGAGTTCTTGTCGGTTTCCGAGGCGGTCAGCCAGATCGAGTTGTCGGCGACGACCGGCGACGACCAGCCGCGACCCGGCAGTGGAGTCCGCCAGAGGATATTGAGGCGTTTGTTCCAACGCAGAGGGATGTTGCAGGCGGGATCGGCGTGAGCTGCTCCGCCGGGGCCGAGGAACTGTGGCCAGTCGGTGGGCGGCAATGGGGCAGGGGCAGGGGGGGCGGCGAGTGTGGTGGTAGCAAACCAGGCGATTGCGGTGATGGACATCAGGGTCCGGACGAATTGTCGCCGTTTTTGGTTCATCGGGTCACTACTTGTGTTGGTTGGCTGTTGCCCAGTTGTCGTTTTCGGCTTGATATGGCATCGGTGACGACTGGACATTTGAGATTGTCTGTCGCGTGGTGTTTGGGGGTTGGGTCAAGCTGAGTGGACTTGTGTGGCAAAACCGGCCGAAAACAGACAATGGGCTATTGGGCTGTTTTGTGACAAGTTGGGAGGATGTCGGGCAGCGGGTTGAGTGCGTTTCAGTAACAGGTTGACCATGCTTTTGGATCGCGGTAACCTATCGAAAGATATACATATGTGTACGCGTCACGTTGTGTATTCCCGCCTGAAGACTCTTCCCCTGTCCCACTTGGAAGTCGTCGCCATGCTGCGCCCGCGAGTTGGGTTTGTACTGGTCGCGTTGAGTTTTGCGAGCGTGCAGTTGTTCTCGGCGGTGTTGCCGGCAGCCGAGCCGTTGCATGTTCGTGTGGACCGGTTGGTGACAGAGAGTCCCCTGGGACTGGTTTCGGGTTCGAGCGGTGACGGCGAGTTTCTACGTCGATTGTATCTGGCGTTGGTTGGTCGGATCCCATCAGTCGAGGAAACTCGAGAGTTCTTGGCCGATCAATCGTCGACGAAGCGGTCTGCGGCTGTGGATCGTTTGTTGTCTCGTGGTGCCTACGTGCGTCGGATGACGAACGTCTTGGACGTGATGTTGTCCGAGCGTCATGGTGACGGCGAGGTGAAGCGAGCCGAGTGGGAGGCATTTTTGAAGCAGTCGGTCGAGTCGAACACACCGTGGAACGTGTTGGCATCCGAGATTCTGGGTGCGGACGCTGTGGATCCGAAGCAGCGTGGTCGGGCGAAGTTCCTGATGGATCGCGGTGTCGAGGTGAACCAGATGACTCGGGAGGTCGGCCGCATGTTTTTCGGCGTCGACCTGCAGTGTGCTCAGTGCCACGACCATCCATTGATCGACGATTACCTGCAGAAGGACTACTACGGCATCTACGCCTTTTTGAATCGAACCTATCTCTTCAAGCCGGATAAGAAGAAGCCGGGCGTGTTGGCCGAGAAGCCCAATGGGAACGTGGCTTTCAAGTCGGTTTTCACCGGTGATACAGGCCAGTCGCGACCTCGGCTGTTGGGCGAGCGTCAGTTGACCGAGCCGGCGGTCGTTTTGGGCCAGGAGTACAAGGTCAAGCCGGACAAGAAGAAGAAATCCTTGCGTCCGATTCCGACCTACAGTCGTCGCGAGCAGTTGGCCAGGTTGATCCGCGACGGCACCAACCGTTATTTCGCTCGCAACATGGCGAATCGTCTGTGGGCTTTGGCGATGGGTCGCGGCCTGGTCGAGCCATTGGATCTGCACCACAGCGACAATCCCCCATCGCATCCCGAGTTGCTGGAGTTGTTGACCGACGAGTTCATAGCGATGAAATACGACATGCGGGGTTTCTACCGCGAGTTGATTTTGACACGCACGTTTGCTCGCGGATCGAGTTTGCCGTCGGACCTGGTGGCACGATCGGTGGGTGCGGTCAAGTTGTTGGCCGAGTCGGTCGCGACGGAGAAGAGTTTGACTGCGGAGTTGTCGGCTGCGGACGTGAAGATCGAGTTGGCGGTTGCGGTTCGTACGAAGTCAGAGGAGCCGATTTCGGCGTTGGCCAAGTCGTTGAAGTCTGTTGTCGACAAGTTGGCGGCTGCCAAGAAGGCTCACGACCCGTTGGCGAAGGCTTTGGCGGCTGCGACGAAAAAGTTGCAGGAGCGTCGGCAGGTGGGTGAGCCGTTATTGGCGAGTGCACGGCAGGGAGTGGCGGCTCTTGAGTTGTTAGCGGCCGACAAGGAACTGGCGGCGATCGTCAGCAAGCTCGACAAGCGAGCCAAGGCGATGTCGGCAGAGTTGGCTGCCTTGGAGAAGGACCGGGCTGCCAAGCAGTCGGCCGAGGCCAAGACGGGCCAGGCAGTGAAGGCTGCCCAATTGGCTTCCGACGGGCCTGCGAAGCAGCACGATGCTGCGGTGAAGTTGGTCGAGTCGAATGCGTGGGCGGTGGACCAGTTGAGAACAACTCGGCAGGCGATCAACACTCGTCTGACCTCAAACACACGTCGCAAGGAGACTCTGGAATTGCTCGCCGGCCTGTCGGCAAGCCAGAAGGCGTCGGACGAATCGCAGGTTGTTCTGGCGGCGGCCGAAAAGGCATTGGCACCGGTGGCAGCCGAATACGATCGGGCTGACAGAGTGCTTGTGTCAGCCAAGCAGGAAATGGCCACAGCCAAGATGGCTCGCGACAAGGCGGCCAAGCAGTTGACCGCGACTCAGGCGCGGCTGTCCGAGTTGTCTGGAGTCAGCGAATCGTTGTCGACAGCAGCTCGTCAGGCGGCTTTGGCCCTCAAGACACTTGGCGACGACCAGGAACTGGCCGCCATCAGCAAGTCGCTTGGCGGCCGATCCGCCGGAGTGTCGAGCCAGTTGGCTGCGGCGAAGGCGGCATTGCCCGGTCATCAATCGGCAGCGTCGTCAGCGGCCGGGCGAGCCGAGTCGACCCGGGTGGCATTCGAGTCGGCGGCCACGAACCACGGTCGGCTTGGCAAGTTGCGGGTTCCGTTACTGAGCACAACCACGGTGGCTCGCGGCAAGTCTCTGGCGGCCCAGGGCGTCTTGAACGAAACACTCGGCAAGTTGTCCAAGGCCTGGTCGCGTCAATTTGCGATCGGCACAATCGAGCCGTTGTCGCCCGAGCAGTTGGGTTGGAGTTTGCTGGAGGCGGTTGGTCAGGTCGAGCGTCAGCGTCGCGGCGTGGTGGCCGAGTTGGACAAGAAAAGTCCATTGAAGGCTGACGAGAAAAAGGACGCGGCCAAGTTGGCGGCTCGCAGGAAGCAGGTTGAGCAGGCGACCTACGACAAGTTGAAGGCCAACCTTGGCGCGATTGTCAGTCTGTACGGTGCCGGATCCGGGCAGCCTCAGACCGAGTTTTTCGCCACGATCGACCAGGCTCTGTTCATGGCCAACGGCGGTCCGTTGAAGGGCTGGTTGGCACCGGGCGGTGGCAACCTGACTGATCGGCTTGTCAAGCTGACTGATGCGAAGCAGTTGGCCGAGGAGTTGTACTTGAGTATCTTGACACGTCACCCGTTGGACGACGAAGTGTCGGACGTGGCGGCTTATCTTGAGGAACGCACCCAGGCACATCGGGCAGCGGCGATCCAGGAACTGGCCTGGTCGTTGTTGACCTCGGCGGAGTTTCGATTCAATCATTAGCAATCTGGCACCACTCTATTGATGGTGCCGAGAATCACTTTCGCGATTTCAAGGGAATGACGAGTTGTCGATCGGAGTTCGAGTCAGACAGGACGTCTTGTTCGATCCGGTTGTCGTCCATAACGGGAGAATGACCAATGCAATGTAATTACTCGTGCGGCAGTGACGAGCACGTGATCGCTCGGCGGCAGTTTTTGGGTGGAGTGGCCGGAGGCGTAGTGGGCGGATTGGGTGTGATGGCGGGCGTTCCGGCCGCCAAGCAGCTCGAGAAGACACAGCAGCGGGTCGTCTGCATTTACATGTCGGGTGGATTGAGTCAATTAGAGAGTTGGGATCCGAAGCCGAAGACGGACACGGGCGGGCCATTCCGAGCGATTCCCACCTCGGTTCCCGGCATTCATCTTTCGGAGCTGCTCCCCTCCACGGCCAAGCACATGGACAAGCTGGCGTTGATTCGCGGGATCAACACGAAGAACGGCGACCATGGCAAGGGCAACTATCACATGCAGCACGGGCGTCAGCAGATTCCGGGCGTTTCGTTGCCGACGTTGGGTGCAGTGTGTTCGAAGGCGTTGGAGGATCCGGGCAATCCGATGCCGGGCCACATCCGGATCGGCGGTGGCGGTCGCGGCAACGATGCGGCCTATCTGGGCCCACGTTATGCGAGCATCGGAGCCAACGGAAAGCCTCCGGCCAATTCCGAACGACCCAAGGGTTTGAGTGAAGCGGCGGACAGTTTGCGAAACCGGTTGCGTCGCAAGGCCAACGACCGGTTTTCCTTGCGTCGCCGGACGACGGAAACCGACGCGTACACATACAGTTACGAGCGGGCCTTACAGTTGATGGAGCGTCGCGACGTGTTTGACGTTTCGAAGGAACCGGGTGCGATGCACGAGTTGTACGGCAAGGAGTCGTTTGGACAGCATTGCCTGACGGCTCGTCGGTTGCTCGAGGCCGGATCCACATTCGTCAAGCTGTCGCATTCGAACTACGACACGCACAACGAGAACTTCAACTTCCATCTCGAGCAGGTCGGCGAGTTCGACAAGGGGTTTGCGGCCCTGATCGGTGATCTGGACGACCGCGGCATGTTGGATTCAACGATGATCGTGGTGATGTCGGAGTTTGGTCGGACGCCGAAGATCAACAAGTATTACGGTCGCGACCATTGGGGGACGGCCTGGAGCATTTGCCTGGGTGGTGGTCGGATTGCCCGTGGCGCGTTGGTTGGCAAGACGAACGCGAACGGCACGAAAGTGATCGACCGCGAGGTCAGTTTTGCTCAATTGTTCCACACCTACCTGGCCGGTGTCGGTCTGGATTCTCACGAACCCTTCGACGTCGGTGGCCGCCCGGTGCCGATGGCCGATCCGGCGTTTAGTCCGATTGACGAGTTGATCGTCTGATCAGCGGAGTTTCTGTTTCCCTGGGTTGTCCGTTTCTTGTCAAGTTCCTGGTCCCGAGCACTTGCAGCATGGCGGTGACGAAGGCGAATCCGAAGACGGTCCATGTGGCTCACCAGTGGAAGCATAGCAGCCCATTGGTGTCGTGCTGTTTTGCTCCGGACGGACGTTATGTCTTCACCGCGGGCCAGGACTACGCCTTGCAGCGTTGGGAGATCCCATCGGGCAAGAAGGTCGCCTGGTCGGCTCATGACAGCTGGGTCCGCGACATGGTCTTCCTGCATGACGGCAGGACGCTGATCACGGCTGGCTGCGACGACACGTTGATGTATTGGGACGCGATGTCGTCCGAGACGCCCAAGGCGATCCGCACGGTTGCGGCTCACAAGGGCTGGATCCGCAGCCTGTGTGTAGCGGCCGACGGCAAGACGTTTGTATCCGGCGGCAACGATCGGTTGGTGAAGTTGTGGAATGCGAGTGACGGAAAGTTGATCCGCTCGTTTGCCGGCCACAAGCTGGATGTCTACAGCACGTTTCTGCATCCCGACGGAAAGACGTTGTATTCGGGTGACCAGGGTGGTGAGATTCGCGAGTGGGAGATATCCAGCGGGAAGACATTGCGGACGTTTGACGCGAAGGTGTTGTTGACCAATAACACTCAGGGCGTGCGTTATGGTGGAGTCCGCGGATTGGCAGTGAGTCCGGACAACAGGTACCTGGCGGCCTGCGGGTTGCACAAGGCGACCAATCCGCTGGGTGCGGTGAATGAGCCGATCGCTTTGTTGTTTGATCGGAAGACTGGCAAGAAGGTTCGTACCCAGGCGGGCAGCGGCATCAAGGGCATCGCCTGGCAGTTGACGTGGCTCAACGACGGATCGCTGGCAGTGGCGTCCGGCGGCAGTGGTGGAGGATTCCTGTTGTTCTGGCGTCCGGATTCGGACAAGGAGTACCACCGTTTCAAGTTGCCCGACACGGCTCGCGACATGGCTGTGCATCCCGACGGGTTGCAGTTGGCGACGGTGCATTACGACCGTCACGTGCGGATCCACAAGTTGACTCCGAAGCCGGCTGTCAAGAATCCAGACAAGCCGGCCCCGAAGAAGTGACTGGTTGTTGACGGTCAGTGGCGCGGCTTGTACCGGCCAGTTTCGCCCAAGTTCAGCCATGCGACGGCGGTCCCCGAGATCTTCGGGTACCAGTTTGTGCGTCGGATTGGTGTCGGTGGGATGGGTGATGCGGTCCTGGCATGCCAGCGATGTTGTCGGTTGGCACGCTGTTGCCCAACGTATTTGGGTTGTTCGACACGAGCGGCAATGTCTGAGAGTGGTGTCGCGACTGGTTTTCAGCCGACTATTACTTGAGGTCCCCGGATGCGAATCCTCCGGGGCCGCGCCAGTGTGAGCGGTGGGTTATGCGTGGCGGCAGTTTCGCCAACCTGGCCAGTTACAAGCGTTATGTGGCACGACAGGGCGAGTTGCCCGATCGCCGTCGTCAGTCGATCAGGTTCCGTGTCGTCCGCGAGATTGCCATTTGTGATTCGGCCGACTGAACCTAAAACAGCCTGAGAAAGTGGTTTGAACAGAGTCGTTAGCGACGGTGACTACAGTGTTGGCAGCGGTTTCAGTGGCGTTGCGGCAGTCCAAGGAATCGGCAATCGAGGGTACGGCAGGATGAAGGCGTTGACGCGGCGTGAGGTGTTGTTGCGGTGGGGTGCTATTTCGGCCGGAGCGGTCTCGATGGGCTTCGCTGGAATGCAGTTGTCGACGGTGAAGAAAAAACTATCCGCCGATGCATCGGGCATCGGTTATGGCGAGTTGGTGACCGATAGAGAGCGGCGGTTGGACTTGCCACGTGGGTTTTCCTACCAGTTGGTTTCGGAAGTCGGCGACACGATGGACGATGGCCTGGTAGTGCCCGGAGCGCCGGATGGGATGGCGACATTTCCCGGTCCCGACGGGTTGACGATCCTGATCCGCAATCACGAGCAGAATCCGGACGTAGCGACGGGTCCGTTTGGCCGGAACAACCGTCTGCTGGGGAACATCGATTCGACGAAGCTCTACGACGACGGCAACAACCAGACACCGGGATTGGGTGGCACGACGACGGTCGTCTACGACACGCTGGGCAAGAAGCTGGTGCGTCAGTTCATGAGTTTGGCTGGCACGTATCGCAACTGTGCCGGCGGTCCGACTCCGTGGGGAAGCTGGTTGACGTGCGAGGAGACGGTGCAGCGGGTTGGTCGCGGGGACGAGGGGCAGAAGTTTGTTGCAGCTCGCGACCATGGCTGGGTGTTCGAGGTTCCGGCCTCGAGTGAACCGGAATTGTTCGAGCCTCGACCGATTCATGCCATGGGGCGATTTAATCACGAAGCTCTGGCGGTGGATCCTGAGAGTGGTGTGGTCTACATGACCGAGGATCGCGACGACGGATTGTTGTACCGCTACATCCCCAAGACGCCGGGCAAGCTGTTGGACGGAGGCCGATTACAGGCCTTGTGTCTGCCGGAGGATCTGGGTGGTGAGACTCGGAACTGGGACCGGAGCCAGATTTCGATCGGTCAGCCTCAGCCGGTGACCTGGATCGACATGGGCGAAGTCGATTCGCCTTTGGACGACTTGCGCTTCCGCGGTTTCGGTGCAGGAGCCGCCCGGTTTGCTCGGGGTGAGGGCATCTGGTATGGCGATCGGGAGGTGTTCTTCGCCTGCACGACGGGTGGTCAATCTGAAGCGGGGCAGATTTGGCGATATCGTCCGAGTGAGCAGGAGGGGACTGAGGGTGAGTTGCAGTCGCCTGGTGAACTGGAGTTGTTCATCGAGCCCAACAACACCAGGCTGCTCAACAACGCCGACAACCTGACAGTGGCTCCGTGGGGTGATGTGGTGGTGTGTGAGGACCGCAAGCGGAGCGTGGTACGGCTGGTCGGAGTGACTCCTTCGGGCGGCATCTACACGTTGGCTCACAGCCACATGCGAACCGAGTTAACCGGTGTCACGTTTTCACCGGACGGCTCGACCCTGTTCGTCAACGCCCAGGGCAAGGGGTTGACTTTGGCGATCACCGGCCCGTTCAAGGAATCGATTGCCTAGGGTTTGGTTTGGGGCAGTCTGTTGGCGGGAGTGAGCGACGATGGGGTCGGAGCCTGCCACGACGGATGATCCGGCGGGTGGCCCGACGACGGCTCATTGGGCTGTCGTTTTGTTCGTCATCGGCCACTTCGTTACGCTGTTGTTGCTGACGGTGTGTTGCGTGGTGGCGATGTTCGAGATCGAATTGTCGGGCGGCTGGTCGGCGAAGTCCGTTCGCGGCAGTCTATTTGCGTGGTTGTCGACCTGGTCGCTGTTGTTGTTTGGCGTCTACCCGTTGCCGTCGTTGGCATTCTGGCGTTCCTTCCTGCGTGCATCGGTATCGTGGTTGGACATTCTGCGAGGCCGTCGTCGTCATCGGTTGTCGGAGGCGGATCGTGGTCGGGATTGGCTGTATTCGGCCTGGGGGCCTGCGATCCTGATCGCCAACTGTGCGGTACCGATCGTGGTGGCGGTGTTGGGCCTGTTGTGGTTCGAGCGGTAGTCGGGTAGTCGATTCGCAATCGGGTTGTGGCGTTCCTACAATCGGGCAGCAGGCGGTCCAGCCGTCGCCCCGGTCATCTGGATCGTTGTCATCGAGTCGATGTTTTTTCCAGGAGAGAGTTCGATGCCGTGTGTCCGCGCCGTCTGGTTGTACCCGACTCTTGCTGTGTCCCTGATCTGCAGCGGTTCTCTTGTTGCTGCGGACCAGCCCGAGTTGTCCGAGGCTCAACGGACGGCGGTATCGGACGTCGCGAGTCGGAGTGGGTTGATCAAGGAGGTGAACCGCAAGATCTGGGAATACGCCGAAGTGGGTCTCGAGGAGACTCGGTCGTCGGCGTTGCTCCAGGGTCATTTGCGTGAGAGTGGATTTCGTGTCACTGCGGGTGTCGCGGGGATGCCGACGGCGTTCGTGGCCAGTTACGGCAGCGGCAAGCCGGTGATCGGGATCCTGGCCGAGTACGACGCGTTGCCGGGGATGTCTCAGAAGGTGGACGGAGTGCGAAGTCCATTACAGGCGGGCCGTGCGGGTCATGCCTGTGGTCACAGCGGTTTGGGCAGTGGTGCCTTGGGAGCGGCATTGGCGATCCAGGCATCGATGCGGACTCACAAGTTGACCGGCACGATCCGGTTGTACGGAACTCCGGCCGAGGAGACGGTGATCGGCAAGGTGTACATGTTGTTGGATGGTCAATTTGACGACCTGGACATTTGTCTGCACTGGCATCCATCGAACCGCAACGGAGCGTGGGCGGGGACATCGAAGGCGTTGGTGAGTGTGAAGTTCAATTTCCTGGGCACGGCGGCTCATGCTTCGGGCAACCCCGAGAGTGGTCGCAGTGCGTTGGACGCGGTCGAGTTGATGAACGTGGGTGTGAATTACATGCGTGAGCACGTCAAGGAGGACGCAAGGATGCACTACGTGATCACCAACGGAGGTGGTGCTCCCAACGTGGTGCCTCCGGTGGCATCGGTCTGGTACTACATCCGAGCCGACGATCATGCTGATGTTGAGGCGAATCTGAAGTGGGTCCAGGACATCGCTCGCGGTGCGGCATTGATGACTCGAACGAAGATGAGCATGCACGTCGACACGGATTGTCACGAGTTGATTCGCAACGTGCCGTTGGCCGAGTTGCTCGAAGAAAAACTCAGGGCGATCGGCCCCCCGCGTTTCAGCCAGACCGAGCAGGCGTTTGCTCGTCGTTTGCAGCAGCCGCTGGTCGAGCAATTCGGGACCGAGTTCCCCAAGGCGATCGACGAGTCGATTCGTGCTTATGCCGAGTCGATGACGGCTCGGACTCGGGGATCGACCGACGTGGGCGACATCAGCTGGCACGTTCCAACGGGTGGAATTTCGACATCGTGTCTGGCGGCAGGGAGTCCGGGTCACAGCTGGCAGAACGTGGCGGCGATTGGTTCGACGATTGGGGAGAAGGGGATCATCTATGCGTCGAAGGTCCTGGCGGCGTCGGCGGTCGAGTTGTTTGAGAAGCCGGAGTTGGTGCTGGAGGCTCGAGCGGATTGGGAGAAGCGAATGTCGAAGCGGAAGTACACGACGTTGATCCCCAAGGGCCAGGCTGTTCCGGTGAAGATCCGTTGACCGACCGTCGATTTCGAGTGGTGACGTGGCTACTGGGGATTGCCCTGGCCGCGTTGTTCTGGTGGCCTCTGGTCAGCGGAGGCGGTTTCGTCGGTGGCGACATCTACTCGTACTATTTCCCTCAGAAAGTGTTCTTCGCCGAGCAGTTGCAGCAGGGGTTGTCGCCGTTCTGGAACGACCGGGTCGGTCATGGGTATCCGATGCTGGCCGAGAGTCAGGCGGGCGTGTTTTATCCTCCGCACCTGGCGCTCTACACCTGGTTGGACGTCAACACGGCCTACAGTCTCAGTCACCTACTGCACTATGTGCTGGCGTTTGTGTTCACGGCGGGTTATGCGCGGCGATTCGGAGTGGTTGGTGCGGGTGCGTTTCTGAGTGGATTGGTGTACGTGTACGGCTGGTTCCCATGCCGCAGTTGTTGGGAGTGGGCGATCATTGGTGGGACGTGGTTGCCGGCGGCGTTGTGGTCGGTTGAGTGTTTGTTGCAGACCGGTCGGGTTCGTTTTGCCGGTGTGTTGGCGGTGGTGTTGTCGGTGCAGATGCTGGCCGGACATTTTCAGCTGGCCTGGATCACTCAGCTGATCCTGCTGGTGTATGTCCCCTGTCGCCTGTACGGGATGCCGGTTGGGGGTCGGGTGCTGGAGCAGGGGGCCCGTTGGCGGTTGGGGTTGGTGTTGCTGGTGTCAGGTCTGCTGTCGATCGGGTTGTCGGCGATGCAGTTGTTGCCGACGTGGGAGTTTCGCCAGGCGAGTCAGCGGGCGGAGGCGGGTGAGGAGCATCCGCTGCAGTTCGGTTCGATTCCGGCGTGGTATTGGTCTCAGGCGGTGATGCCCTTCAAGTGGTATTCACCGACGATGGATCGTACGGCGGCATTGCGGGCCGATCCGGCGGTTCGGGGTGTGGCGACGAACGAGGGTGAAGCGCACCTGTACTTCGGGTTGGCTCCGCTGTTGCTGGCGGCGATCGGAATGGGTGTGTCGATTGTGCGATCGGATCGGCGGGGCATGTTCTGGCTGCTGTTGGGGACGTTGGCGTTGTTCTACACGACCGGTCGTTTGGTGCCGTTGGTCGAGTGGCTGCCGGGGTTCAGTTTTTTCCAGGGTCCGGGTCGATACGGGATCGTGGTCACATTGGCGGTGGCGATGCTGGCTGGCGAAACGGTAGGGCGATGGTGGACGACTTCGGTGATGGGTCGTCCGGCAGTGATCGCTGTCTGGCTGGGTTCACTGGCTGCGGTGTGCAGCAGTTGGTGGCTGGTCGATGTGACCTGGATGGCCGTCGAGACTCATCCCGAGTTGCCAGCGGCGCCCGGCTGGTTGCCATCGTCGGGCGTCGTGTTGTGCGGCCTGCTGGGCGTGGTGCTGTTGGCGGGCGTCGGGGTGTACTGCGAGTGTCACAGGCGGGTTGCGGTGGTTGGGTTGGGTCGGCGGCTGGCTTTGGTCGTCCTGGCAATGGCCACTGTGGGTGACCTGTGGCTGGTCAGTCATCTGGTCCAGTTCACCGTCGTGCTGGACGAGCCGCCGATGACGCGGTTGGAGTCGAGCCCGGTGCGGGAACGGTTGGCCGAGTCCGAGCGGCCGACTCGCGTGTTTGCCCCGATGGCGAACTTTCCCACCGTGCTGGGTACGTCGTCGACTCCGGTGTACTTCACCTTTGGCCCGTCCGAATACACTCGCCGCGACCTGATGATGCCCGAGCCTGAAGTCGATGACCCCGACGACAGGTTTGTGCCTCAGACGGATGCCCAGATGGACTGGCTCGAACGAGCCGGAGTGACTCACATCATCAGTTTCGCGGCGATCGATTCGGGGCGGTGGCCGGTCGAGAAGATCTGGCGTGGTCGCGACCCGGTGATGAATTCAGCACTGGGGCATGCCGGTCCGCTGTTCCTGTACCGCTTGACCGGCGGACGGGGTCGCGTGTCGTTTGCTGAGGGTGGCGAAAAGAACTCGGTCGATGGGTTTGTGGGAACGGGATCGGAGATCACGATCGATGTGACCACTCGGGTCGCTGCGTCGCTGGTGGTGACCGAGTTGATGGCGGATGGTTGGCAGGTCGAGGTGGATGGTGAGCCGCGTGAGGTCGAGTTGGTCGATGGGATGTACCGGGGTGTCCGGCTGCAACCGGGCGATTCGAGCGTTCGCTGGCACTACCGGCCTCCGGGTCTATACTGGGGCCTGTTAATCAGCCTGGTCTCCCTAGTCACCCTAGTTTGCCTGTTCGGTGGATATGCGTGGCAATTTTTGTCCGGGCTAGATCGAGGAGTGCCATAGCGACAGGAGGATCGCGTAGGGCAGGCCCAAGGACGGTGCCAGGAGTTTCCATCACGGGAGTGGCACCACGATGCGAGTTCGAAGTTGGGCAATTGGCTTCTCGTGTGTGATGTTGGCCCTGGGAGTTTTGTCGGGCGAGTCGGTTTCTGCCTGGCAGCAGTCTGGAGTTTCGAAGGACGCCAGCCAGCAGGTTCGGAACAAGCAGCTGCACAAGTTTCACACGGCGGCCCGATCCGAGCGGAGCCTGGTGGGAAGCCGGCTGGTCTCTGAGATCAGTCGTGACGCTCAGAAGCATGCCGACTGGATGGCGAGCACCGGTCAGTTTGTGCACAGCGGTATGCAATACTGGGAGGTGATTCTGACGGGGCCGAAGACGTCGGAGAAGGCGATCGCCGGTTGGCTGGAGTCACCGGCTCATTGCGAGATCCTGATGAGCGGTGGTGAGATCGGATTTGGTTTTGCCGAGGCAGACGGTGTGACGTACTGGGTTGGTTTGGTGCGCTAACGTTGTTGAGCGGGTCGTTCGAGGAGTTGTTTGCGTTGTTTCATCAGTTGGGCCGACCGGCCCCGATCGAGTTGCCTGCGAAGCGGGACGTGGGAATCGGTTGTGTTGGCGCCGGTTTCATCATGGCCGATTGCCAATTGGTGGCGTATCGGGCGGCGGGTTTTTGTCCGGTCGCGATTTCGTCTCGAAGCGAGTCGAAGGCTCGCGAGGTGGCGGGGCGGCATTCGATTCCGACGGTGCATGCTAACTGGCGGGACCTGGTTGCGGATCGTCGGGTCGAGGTGTTGGACGTGGCGGTGCCCCCGGATGTCGAGTTGGAGGTAGTTCGCGAGGCGTCCCGGTTCGGTTCGGCCCACGGCGGTCATCTCCGCGGGCTGCTGGCTCAGAAACCTCTGGGTGTGAACCTGTCAGAGGCTCGCGAGATTGTGAGATTGTGTCGCGATGCGGGTATCACGTTGGCGGTGAACCAGAACATGCGTTTCGACCAGTCGATCCGTGCTGTTGGCGGGTTGATCGACGAGGGTGTACTGGGCGACCCGGTGTTGGCAACGATCGACATGCGAGCGATTCCGCATTGGATGCCCTGGCAGCGGCGTCAGGGTTGGGTGACATTGCGGATCATGAGCATTCATCATCTCGACACGTTTCGTTATCTTTTCGGCGATCCGCAGCGGGTGTTTGCGAGTGTGCGACCGGACCCGCGTACGTCTGAGCAATTCGAGCATAGCGACGGCATTTGTCTGTACATTCTCGAGTACGCCGACGGGTTGCGTGCGATGTCGGTGGACGACGTGTGGGCGGGTCCGGTGCGTGAGGGTTCAGCTGGCGACCTGGGGATCGGTTGGCGGATCGAGGGAACTCGAGGGATGGCCAAGGGCACGATCGGTTGGCCCGACTATCCCGACGGCAGTCCAAGCACTCTGGATTACACGACCACAGATTCGCCCGACTGGATTTCGCCACGCTGGGAAGAAACGTGGTTCCCGGACGCGTTTCTCGGCCCGATGGCCGATCTGCTGGTGGCAATGGAGCGAAACGAGCGGCCGAATCTGGACGGCGAAGACAATTTGAAGACGATGGCTTTGGTCGACGCGTGTTACCTGTCAGTTCGCGAGCATCGTGCGGTGTCGTTGTCCGAGTTCGACGTGACGGTGTGACTCGAGAAGCGATTCACTGGTTGTAGAACGTTTCGAGTCGGTCTTGGTACTTGGCGATGATATGTCGTCGTCGGACCTTGAGTGTTGCGGTCAATTCGTCGTCTGCCAGCCCGAAGGGTTTTTCGAGCACCAGGCATTTCTTGACTCGTTCGGGCTGACTGACCACCTGCATGAGGTGTTGGACTTTCGAGTCGATATAGTCGAGCAGTTGGGTGGTGGTGACACATCCGTCCTGGCAGTCGATTGCACAGGCGAGGTTTTCGGCGACTGATTCGAGCAGGTCGAAATTGGGCACGACGACGGCGCTGATGAAGTTTCGGCCGTCGCCATAGACGACTGCCTGTTCGAAGAGTGGGTCGGCTGTGAGCAGTCGTTCGATGACGGCCGGCGCGACATTTTTCCCGGCGGATGTCACGAACAGGTCTTTCTTGCGATCGGTGATCGCAAGGAATCCGTCGTGGTCGATGGTGCCGACGTCGCCGGTATGAAACCAGTCGTCGACGATGGCCTGTTCGGTCGCCTGGGTGTTCTTCCAGTACCCAGCCATCACATGCGGTCCGCGGGTCAGGATTTCTCCGTCCTGTGCAATCCGGATTTCGACACCGGGAATGGGCAGTCCGACGGATCCGAAGCGGAAGGCCTGGGCGTGATTGAAGGTGATGACAGGCGATGTTTCTGTCAGTCCGTAGCCTTCGTAGATCGGCACTCCGGCCTCAGCGAAGCCATCGCAGACGTGTCGCGGTAGCGGTGCGCCACCGGAGTTGAGTTGTCGGATACGGGGTCCGAAGATTTCGACGAGTCGAGAGTTCCGGGCGTCGGTATCGAGTGCTTCGACGGCGTTCCAGATCTTCTCGTAGAACCTTGGCACGGCGGTCAGCCAGGTGGGCTGGATGGTATCGAGGTCATCGAGCAGCGAGTCAATATTCCGGGCCAGTGCCACGGTGATGCCGGCAGCGGAGGCGAGGTAGTTGTCTGTCAGCCGGGCATAGATGTGGCTGTAGGGGAGCCAACTGAGCAGGATGTCGTCGGGTTCCAGGAATGCGACCTGCATCATGGCCCGAACATTGGAGAGCAGGTTGCCGTGGGTGAGCATGACTCCCTTGGGGTTGCCGGTTGTGCCGCTGGTGTAGATCAGCGTGGCGAGGCTGGCCGCATCGAGTGCGTCTTCGCGCTTGGCGATTTCGTTGTCGAGGTTGGCGAGTGTTCCGCGGTGGCAGAGTTCCTGCCAGTCGAGTTGAGTTGGCCGTGGGTGGTGTGGCGAGATCGCATTGAGTGAGACGGGATCGAAGGAGACGAGGAATTCGAGTTTGGGCAGTTTGGCGAGTCGTGCGACGACCTTGTCGGCCTGGTCCTGGTTACTGACCAGTACGGCTCGTGCTTCGCTGTCTTGCAGTTGGTACTCGATCTGTTCGGCCGACAGTGGTGCGTGCATGGTGACATCGGCGGCTGCGGTGCTGAGCACGGCGAGGTCGGCAATCGGCCATTCGGCGCGGTTTTCCGAGAGGAGTCCGATTCGGTCACCGGGTTGGATGCCGAGGCTGATGAGTCCGGCGGCGGCCTGGTCGGCCTGTCGTCTGACCTCGGTGTAGGAGATGTCCTGATAGTGGCCAGCGACCTGATATTTCAGAGCGGCCTTGTCACCCATCCGGCGACTGACCGCACGATGCATGTGGCAGAGGTTTCCAACCGAGTCATCGAGTTCGGTCACGAGTCGTCTTGGGGCTGAAGGTTTTCGAAGATCGTGGCGACGCCTTGTCCTTGTCCGACGCAGAGTGTGGCGAGTCCGAGTCGTGCGTTGGTGGATTTCATGCGGTGCAGCAGTGTCACCGAGATGCGTGCTCCGCTGGCACCGAGCGGGTGTCCCAGGGCGATGGCGCCTCCCCGGGTGTTGACTCGATCCGCATCGATGTCGAGCAACTTGAGTACGCTGAGCACCTGGACGGCGAAAGCTTCGTTGATTTCGATGCAGTCGATGTCATCGAGTGTGAGTCCGGCGCGTTTGAGTGCCTTGTTGACGGCGGGGACGGGTCCGATGCCCATTTCGGTCGGGTCGACACCGGCGACGGCCATGGCTTTGATTCGGGCGATGGGAGTCAATTGGAGTTCTTTGGCGGTGTCTTCGGACATCATCAGAAGCGCGGCGGCTCCGACGTTGATCGGCGAGCTGTTTCCGGCGGTCACGCTACCTCCGGCTGGGTTGAACGCGGGGGCCAGTTTCTCGAGTCCTTCGATCGAGCAGTCGTCTCGGATGCATTGATCTCGAGTGAGCTGAGTTTTTTGACCGAGTTCATTTCGGCCCCATGTTGGGACGATTTCGTTGTCGAACTGCCCGGATTGGGTTGCTTGGGCGGCCAGTTGGTGGCTGCGCATGGCGAACTCATCCTGCTCGGCTCGGCCGATCTCGTACTTGGTGGCCAGGTATTCGGCGGTCAGTCCCATGTGCATGATGGCTTCGCTGTACTTACGAAACAGTCCGGGTGCCGGATCGTAGTCCTTGGTCATGGGGATGTGGTGCATGTGCTCGACGCCTCCGGCGATCTGCACATCTTCGCACCCGGCCATGATGCTGGCCGCCGAATCGTTGATCGCTTGCAGGCTCGAGGCACAGTTACGATTGATAGTGACTCCGCCGGTTTCGATCGGCAGTCCGGCCATCAGCACGGCGATGCGGGCGATGTCGTAGCCTTGTTCGCCCTGTTGTTGGACGCAGCCCCAGCGGACGTCTTCGATCCGGCTGGGATCAACCTGGGTGCGTTGGACGAGTTGCGTGATCAATTCGGCCGAGAGTTCATCGGCTCGGACGTCACGGAACCAGCCCTCTCGCCCATCGGCTCGACCGATCGGAGTCCGGATGGCATCGATCACGACGGCGGAATTCATGAGTCGGTCTCGCTGGCTGGATCGTGCCATGTCAAGTTGGATACATTCTGTTGGCGAAGCGAGTCAGTCGGAGCGAATCGGGGTCCGAGTTCTTCGAGCGGTTCGAGTCGTTTGAGGATTTCGCCGGCCCCCAGGCTGTCGCACCATCTGAGCAGTCCACCGCGGAAGGCGGGGAATCCGATGCCGAGGATCAGCCCCATATCGACATGAGCTGGTTCGGCGACGATGTCTTCTTCGACGACTCGAGTGGCTTCGAGCAGCATGGGCAGGAACAGTCGGTCCTGGATGTCCTGTTTCGAGAAGTCTCGCGAGTCGATCCGATGCGGTTCGAGGAAGGCATCGAAGTCTGGGTCGTTGGTTGGTTTCTTGCGTCGTCCGACAAACAGCCGGATGCCGTGTCCGGACTTCTTTCCCAGTCGACCGGCTATGACGAGGTCCTGGAGAATCGGAATCTCGATCGCTCGATCGCTGTACGCGGCCTGGACAACCTGTCCGGCGAACAGTGCGGTATCGAGTCCGACGAGGTCGTGGAGTGCGATGGGTCCCATGGGCATCCCGAAGCTGGTCGCAGCCCGGTCGATCTGGTCGGCTGAAGCCCCTTCGCACAGCAGTTGCAGCGATTCGGCCATGTAGGGCAGCAGGATACGATTGACCAGGAAGCCGGGGCAGTCCTTGACGACGATGGGTGTCTTGCCCATCCGCCGAGCGAGTGCAACGAGGGTAGCGAGAGTCAGGTCGGAACTCTGTTCACCTCGAATCACTTCAACCAGTTGCATGCGGTCGACGGGATTGAAGAAGTGCATTCCGGCGAAGCGGGTGGGGTCGGGCGTGGCGGAAGCCATTCGGGTGACGGAGATGGTGGAGGTGTTTGAGGCGAGGATGGTATCGGGGCCGAGGTTGGAGGCGAGTTGTCCAAAGATGCGAGTCTTGAGTTCTTCGTTTTCGGTCACGGCTTCGATGACGACATCGCAATCGGCGAGTGCAGTGTTTGAGGTGGCAGTGGAGATGAGGGCCAACATGTGTCCGAGGTCATCGGGTGTGGCCCGTCCGATCTTGATGCGACCGGCGACGACGTCGGCGGCTCGTTCGAGTCCATCGGCGAGTCGTTGGTTGTCGAGATCGACCATGGTGGCTGGGATGCCACGTCGAGCGGCGGCGGTGGTGATTCCGGCCCCCATCAGTCCGGCTCCGAGCACTCCGATCCGGCCGACATCCCGTGGTGTCGTGTCGCGGGGTCCACCGGCGTCCTGTCCGAGTCGGTTTTGCATGAAGAAGAGTCGGATCATGTTGCCGGAGATGTCGCTGCCGACGACCTGTTTGGCGCACTGGCGTTCGATTTCGAGTCCTTGATCGAGCGGCTGGTTGAGTCCCTGCCGCATGGCTTCGAGTGCTGCCAGCGGTGCGGGGTACTGGCCTTTGGTCTTTTGCAGGACGTGTCCGGCGGCGACGGCGAAGCTGAAGTTGGCCTGGTCCTGGCTAAGTCCCATGGGGGCGTGGCGTTGCGTCCGGATGTCCAGGTAGCGATCGTCGTGAGCGAGCCATTCGATTCGTCGTCGACCTTCGTCGAGCAGTTGGTCCGTGGCCTTGTCGGGGTCAACGGTGATGGCATCGAAGACGAGTCCGAGTTCTGCGGCGCGTCGAGCGCTGACGGGTGCTCCGCCGCAGATGATGTCGATGGCGTGGTGGAGTCCGACGAGTCGAGGCAGTCGTTGCGACCCGCCCCAGGCGGGAAAGAGACCGATTTTGACTTCAGGCAGTGCGATTTGCACTTGGGGCCGATCCACCGCGATGCGATCGTCCATCGCGAGGATGAGTTCGGTGCCGCCACCAAAGCACTTGCCGTCGACCAGTGCGACAGTGGGGAAGGGCAGTTTGCCGATGGCGGTGAACAGGTCGTGACCGCTGGCGAGTCCCTGTTCGATCATGTCGTCGCTGGCGTCGACGAGTTGTCGGAGCTCGTTGAGGTCGGCTCCGGCGATGAACTGCCCGGGTTTTCCACTAGCCAGCAGCAGGCCGCGAATGTCGTCGCGGCTGGCGAGTTGTCCGACGAGATCGGACAAGTCGGACATCACGTCGTGGCCGAGCGTGTTGACCGATTTTTCGGGCAAGTCGATCGTCAGCAGTACGATCGCATCGTCAAGTTCTTCGAGTGTCCACGCCGTGCTCATGTCGATCCACTCCAGCGTTGGCAACACCGACTGTCAAGAGATCGTCGGTCAGTCTGGTCAGCTTGGTCAGTCAGCTTGGTCAGTCAGCTTGGTCAGTTTCCGGTTCACTGTCCTGTTGATAGGTCATCAGGACATCCTCGGGCACGATTCCATCGAGTAGCGAGAATCCGTTGTTGGCGATATCGAGTCCGAGTTGTGTGGCGTCGCGGACGTCCTGGGCGGAAGTTGGCCGATGGGTCAATTGCCGGTGCAGGTCATTTCCGAGCACAACCGCGGCATCACGGACGAGCGGGTCGTCGTGTTGATCGGCCCAGAGTGCGGCGACGAGCATGACGACATGGTCTTGGATTCTGGCCGACAGATTGGCCATGGCGATTTGTCGATCGGGGAGTTTGAGTTGGTGTGAGATCATGAGCGAGTCGATCGTGAGTCGGGACTTTTGGAGTCCATCGGAGGCGAATCGTGCGAGGCGTGCGAGGCGTGGGCACTTGAGATTCAGTGGCGGCCGTTTTCCGCCGCCGAGCAGTTGCCCGAGTCTCCAGGCGGTGTAGGCGGCGAGTTCACGTCTAAGCCGCCAGGCGTGGATGGGGTTCATGGGGTTGGGTCGTTTGAGTCCGAGTTCAACAGAGCGTCGTCCGATGGGTTCGAAGAACTTACGTCCGTGGTCCTTGATGAGAGATTTGAGGAAGGCCATTCCGAGCATTTCGCCTTCGCCTTCGTAGATGCACGGTGCGAGAAACTCGTGGACGTTGTCGCCGAAGAGGTGTCCATGCAGGAAGGCACGACCGCCGTGGGTCTTCATGCACAGTTCGATCGCGGCTTCCTTCTGCGATTCGCTGCCAAAGATCTTGGCGATAATGCATTCCATTTCGCCTCGGTAGCCTTGATCGAGTTGCCAGCTACACCAATCGGTGAGTGCATCGCAGCCGACGATGAGTGCGGCTAACCGTCCGATCCGTCGCTGCACGAGTTCACGTCGGTTGATGGGTTGTCCGTAGGTAATGCGATAGCTTGCCCAAGGCAGCATTCCGGCCAGCATGAGACGCATCGACCCTGCTGCGGTGGCACACAGTGCGACTCGACCGCGGTTGAGTCCGTGGTAGGCGATGGTCAGTCCGTCGCCGGTTTGCGGTTCGAGCAGGTTGTGGCGAGGGACTCGGAAGTTCGTGAATTTCAGGCCATTATTGAACGAGTGTTTGAGAGCATGGATGCCGTAGGGGATGACCTGGAAGTGTTCATTTTCGTGTTCGGGCAGGTCGGCGATCAGGACGGCGGGTCGGTCGTCGATCCGGCAGACGAGTCCGATGGTGCGTCCGGGCACGGCGTTGGTGATGAACAGTTTTTCGCCGTTGACGACGTAGTGGTCCCCGTCGAGCGTGGCGGTGGTCTTGAGTGCGGTGAGGTCGGATCCGGCGCCGGGTTCGGTGAGCGCAAAGGCGGAGATACGTTGGCCGCTAGCGAGGCTGGGCAGCAGCCGTTGTTTCTGTTCGTCGGTGCCAAATTCGATCAGTGGATCGACCGCACCAATGCATCCGTGCACGCTGGCCAGCCCGGCGACGGTGGCATCGCGGGTGGCCATGCGAGTCAGGAAGCGGGCAAACTGAGCGAAGCTGGACCCGGATCCTCCGTATTGTCGATCGACCAGAAGGCCCCAGTAGCCGGCATCGGCGAGTGCTTCGAGAGTTTGCGGGGTGATCTTGCGGTTGTGATCGAGCAGGGTGCCCGACCGTTTTCGGTCGGCGATCGTGGCCAACGAGGCGGCCATGACACGCTCGGTGGCGTCGTCGTGGGGGACGTCGTGGGGAGCGAAGAGATCGACGGGGTACGAACGTCCCCAGGTGGCTTGGTGGATCGGGCTGCCGACGGTCTGGTACTTGCGATCGAAGAGTGATTCGACCTGTTCATCGGCCCGGTCGATGGCTCCGGTGGTCCGTGCCTCCAGATCGCTCTTCCCCCCGAGTGTCAGTGCGGTTTCGACGAAACTCACCTCGATGGACTCGGTCACCTCGGGACTGGAGTTCGACGAGTCCTTGTGCACGTCCGTGTCGGGTGCACTCATGCGTGGGACCTCATGCAGGACGGTGTGGGCTACCGGGGCCACCCTAGTCAAACGATGCTGACGTCCCAAGCCTGTCGTATTGTGGATTGGTCGTAAGTCGAGTGTTGAAAGTGGGATTGGTGGTTGGTTGGTTGCCTGGTTTGCTGGACAGTCGCAACTGAGGTATCTTCAGTTCGTCTGGAAATCTGGTTGCAAACCGCGGTGGTGTGTGGCTTGTCGAGTGGTGAACAGGGTGCAGGCGGGGGACGACACGCGTGCTGGACAGGAATTTATTGGGGCTTGGTGGTTTGGTTGTGGCCGTATTGATCGGCTGCAGTGATGCGGATCCGGCCAAGTCACCGGGCGGGGGCGGGGGCGGGGTCGTAGTACCCGTGGAAGCCCAATCGCCGCGAGTCGAGACAACTGGTGTGCCGTTGGAGGCCAGGGATGTCGAGAAGGCTGACGTGTTGTTGGCGGCCTTGGCGACATCGGTGGACTTGGCTGCGGCATTGCGAGCCACTGCACTGCGGGCCCGGATCGACTCGAACGGCCAGCCGGTGATTCTCGATTTCCATGGCCGCCACCTGACCGACGACGGACTCGGTCGACTCGCGGGCCTGGTCAAGCTCGAGCAGTTGTTTCTCGGCCAGCAGGCCGCCATCACCGACATCGGTCTGGAACATCTCAAGGGGCTGACCGCCCTGAAGAGACTCAGCCTCGAAGACACTTCGATCGGCGACTCGAATCTCGTGGCTCTGGCCGGGCTCAAGACTCTGCAGCAACTCAACCTGTCGCGAACCCAGGTCAGTTCGGTCGGTCTGGAGCAGATCAAGGGGTTGACGGCTCTGGTCGAATTGAAGCTGTCGAGTACGGTGGTGACCGATGCCGGATTGGCTCATTTGAAGCCATTGACCAAGCTCCAGCGTCTGGACCTGTCCAACACCGATGTCTCTTCGGCGGGTCTGGAATCGTTGGTTGGGCTGAAGCTCCAGGACTTGGATCTCGCCGGCACTCGAGTGGATGACTCGGGGCTGGGTCATCTCAAGGCGATGACTACTCTTCGCCGCCTGCACCTTTCGTCGGGCATTGGCGACGCCGGTCTGTTGTCGATCCAGTCGTTGGGGAGTTTGGAGTTCTTGAGTGTTGGCGGCAGTGGGACGATCAGCGACACGGGCATCGGTCATTTGAAGAGTCTGACTCGGTTGCGGCGATTGGACCTGTCGGGAACCGGCCTGACCGACTCGGGGCTGTTGTCGTTGAAGGTGTTGATCCATCTGGAGCGATTGGATCTGGCAAGGACGCGGATCACCGATTCGGGTCTCAGGCATTTGCGAGGCTTGGTGAAGCTGCGAGAACTGGACCTGACCGGAACGCGGATGCGTTCCGGTGCGGTTCGGCAGTTGCGGGCTGCGTTGCCGGCTTGCCGGATCATCGGAGTGGGTAGCGGTCGGTCGTAGCGTTGTGTGTATTGCGAGCGGGGGGGCGAGGAGAGGACGGTCATGCGACTTTCGTTTTACACCTACAGTTACACCGACCGGTTGAAGATGCCGATCGTGGCTTGTCTCGAGCGAATTGCCGAGGTGGGGTATTCGGGGATCGACGTGTCGGGCACCAACGGCAACTCGGCCGATCCACTCTCGTTTTCCGTCTCACGCCGCAAGCTGACGCGTCGCACTGTCGAACGGTTGAAGTTGCGAGTCGAGGCCGTGATCACTCATGCTCAACTCACCGACACGCTCTCGGACCCGAAGCGGTCGGATCTGGATCTGGTCGGTTCGGTCGACCTGGCTGCGGATCTGGGTGCGACGGTGGTGACGTTTCACATGGGGGGATATCACGAGGGATTGGATCGGAAGTCCGAGTGGAAGGCGGCGGTGTCTGCGATTCGCCGGGCTGCGGATCATGCTGCGTCGAAGCATGTGCGGCTGGCCGTGGACGGGATCTGGCCGGTTTGGATTAACGACAGCATTGAAGCTCAGCAACGGCTGTTTGACGATGTGGACCACGAGTCGTTCGGGATCAACTTCGATCCCTGCTATTTGACGTTGATGGGCATCGATCCGTCGAAGCTGGCCGGTCGTTTTGCCAAGCGAATCGTCCACGCTCATTTGAAAGACCACCGCGGCAGTTACCCGAAGTGGACTCATCTGTTGCCCGGGGCTGGCGTGCTGGCCTACGACCGGATCTTCCGCGGTCTGAAGGCGGCGGGATTCGGAGCGAGTGCATCGGTCGAGTGTTTTACGAACATGAAGTTCGAAACGGCCTGCGACGAGTGCTTCACGGCGATGGTCACGGCGGCCGGTGCCGGAGGCGTCCGGTTCACTCGGAATTGACCCGAGGTGCCTTGTGTTCCAAGTCCTTCAACTGGCGGCTGGTGCCTGGCGTCCCGTCTTCGTCGTCTAGTCTTCGTCGGCGCGTTGACGGGAGTGTGATCGCGAGTTCAGTGGTCGTTCGGTCCCGGGCGGCATCCACCCGGTTGGCTCGGTTTCACCGGCTCGCTTGAACAGTTCTCGCGACGACCACATTGAGCGGATGTCCGTGCACTGTTTCCGGATTTCCGCCTGTGTTGGCAGGTAAATGTCCATGGTCTGTCCCTCGGTCCTCATCAACTCGTCTCGATGTATCTTATGCGCCGACGACGGGTGATTGTTGGAGGGAAATGTCGAAATCGGGTGCAAATGGCGGGTGAAGAGGTGGGAGTCTGGAGCGTTTCTGGTGACTTGTGTGCTGGGAAACAGCAGAAAACTGATCGAGATTGTTCAGGATCGTACCAGTCTTGTTCTCGATGCTGTTGCGGTTGGTGTTTTCGGACGACAGTTGGTCGATTGGCGACCGTAGCGGTTTTCTCAGGGACTGGCTCACCGGCCGCAGGGGGGGGGGCGGTGAGCCAGTTCCTGCCGAGTGAGGTGGGTTAGTTGGGGAGGATGTTGTCGACGAATTGTTCGTCGTGGCCGTCGAGTACGGCGTCCCACTGTTCGAGGAACTTCTGTTCGTTGAATCGCTCGAGTACTTCCGGTGCTCGAGCGGCGAATCGGTCTCGCAGTTGCGGGTCGCTCATCAGTCGGTCCAGTGCCGCTTCGAGTTGATCGAGGTCGTTTGCGGGGACGACGAGTCCGTCGATTTCGTTGCGAACAATTTCGCCCGGTCCGCTGGGACAATCGAGTGTCACGACGGGCAGGCCACAGGCAAGCGCTTCGGCGACGACGTTGCCAAAGCCTTCGTAACGGGACGGCAGGACGAAGAGTTCGGAGGAAGTCAATCGGTCCTCGACATCGGCGACCCAACCTGGCAGCGAGACCTGCTGGCCGAGCCGCAGTTCGTCGACGAGTTGTTCGAGTTGCTTGCGCTGATCGCCTTCGCCGAGCAGCACGAGATGCCAGTCGGGGTGCCGTTGGACGAGTCGGCTGAAGATGGGCAGCAGTCGGTCGAATCCTTTCTGAGGATGCAGTCGTCCGATGCCGAGGAGGACGTGTCGAGCGGGCTGGTTGTCGGCTGGGTTGTCGGGTGCGTTGGGTGTTTCTGAAATCGAACCGGTTTCTGGTCGACGTGCGGGATTGGGGATCACGTGGACTGGTTTTCGCGGGGCCAGTCGTCGGCACCAGTCTCGGACCGAGTGAGTCAGCACGACCTGAGCAGAGCAGTCGGGGTAGGTGCGTCGTCGCAACCAGTTCCAGACCCGACCGGGTTGGTGGTGCCTGGGGTCGATGCGTTCGCAGACGATGACCGGGTCATCGAGTTTGGCAGCGGCCTTGAGAGTGATGACATTCATGCGGTCGATGAAGCTGATGATGGTCTGAGGCGATCTGTGTTGCAGGACGTCTTGCAGGGCAGCGATACGTCGGCGGTTGTTCGAGATGGCTTGGAGCAGTCCGCTGGAGTGTCCGACGAGGTCGAGACCGATGCGAGTGACGTTATTGGCGAGCGGGTAGTTGTCGGAGTCGGGCGAGTCGAGGGTCACCAGTGCGACGTCATGACCTTGCTGTGCCCAGCAGCGAGCCAGGTGAGCCATGTCGCGTTCGGCTCCGCCCTGTGCCAGCGAGTGGATCACGAGTGTCAGGCGGCGGGGCAGCTTGGGGACGTGCTCGTGGGTCATCGTGAACATGTAGCAGAAGCACCGGGTTTGCGACGAGACCTGTTCGGGGTGTTGGGTTGTGGATCGCGTTGTCGAGGAGTTGTCGAGGAGTTGTCGAGGCCTGGTTGCGTGACTTTGCTGCCTCGACATACGATGCGGGCGGCGAATCTGAGGGAGTTGCATGGGATTGTCATCCGAGTCTGAAGCGGCGGTCGTGTCACCTGCGGGATCGAGTCGTCTGAAACGTCGCACGGCGTATTGGAAGCGGTTTGCGTTGATGGTGTTGGTGTTGGTGGCGATCCTGAAGCCAGCCGACTGGTTGTTGGGAGTGTTGGCCGACACACGGCTTCGTCATCTGTTGCGTCTGGAGCCTGGCGTCGAGGTACGTCATCGCAGTGGCGAGTTCGACTACGTGTTTCGGACCAACGTATTGGGATTTCGGGGCCGTTTGGTTTCCGAGTCGAAGCCGGCGGGTCATCGTCGCCTGTTGGTATTGGGCGATTCGTTCGTGGCCGGTGTTGGCGTGACCGACGAGTCGGTCTTCACCGAGCGGTTGGCCAACGCTTGGGCCGGGCAGCGGATCGACGTGGTGAACGTGGGTCGGGCCGGGACGAGTACGATTCGCGAGTTGACGTTGTATCGTCAGATTGGTCGTCGTTTCGATCCGGACGTGGTGTTGCTGGTTTATTACCTGGGCAACGATTTGGCGGAGGTTGTGGAGGAGGAGACGGATTCCGAGTTGTTGGACTGGCGTCCTGGTGGGGGTGTTCGTCAGTTGGCCTATTTTTGGTGTCCGAACATTTACCTCGAACTGGCGATGCAGAAGCGGCGTTCATCGGCCGGTGCTGCGGCAGGTCGGCGGAGCGAGTCGGAGGTGGTGGATTGGATTCGTGCCGAGGCTTTATCGGGTGGCGTGGATGCTGACTTGGCGGAAGGTCGATACCGTCGTCTTCCCGTGTCGATTCGTCGATTGGCCGAGGCGGGCGAGTTGCCGGGCTACCGATACCTACAGGCCTGTCTCGATCCTGGCCGATACCGCAACAGCCTGGATCCTGATGACCAGTTTGCACGGCGGGCCTGGAGTCGAACTCGGGACCACCTGGAGACACTGCGTGAGTTGATCGAGGGTCGTGGAGGCACGTTGATGCTGGCGGTGATCCCCGACGCGTCGCAGGTGTCGTCGGCAGCTTTGGAGTTCAACCGCGAGTTGGGTTTCGAGGTCGACGACGGCTGGTTGACTCGACCGGGGCGAACGGCCGAGTTGTTGTCCGAGTGGGCGGAGTTGTCGGGTGTGGGGTTATTGGATTTGCGTCCGGTGTTGTGCGAGACCGACTCGGGATCATTCTTTGTCCAGGACGGTCATTGCACATCCGAAGGCCACCGGGCGATTGCGGGTGCGATTGGCAGTTGGGATCGGTTGCTTCGGGAGTTGGCGGTGAGTGAAGGAGGTCGGGAGTGACCGACGTGGTGCAGGCTGTTTTGGCCGCGAAGTCCGAGCGGAAGTCTGGAGCGGTTTCCCACCGTCGTCGGTTGGTCGTGTTGGTCTTGGGGATCTTGTGCGGGTTGTTTCTGGCCGAGGCTGCCTACCGGATCAAGTTGGCTGTGGGGATTGGCTGGACACCGTTGGGCGTGGGGACGACGTTTCATGTTTGGAGCGAGGCGACTGTCCGCGACGACACGGTGGCCGGTTATCGCCATGATCCGGACAGGGCGGTGGTGGGGGTCCGCGTGGCTGGTGGCCGAGCGGTGTTGCGTCTCGAGCGGACGACCAATTCCTCCGGTTCGGTAGGTCCATCCGAGTCGCATGCGGATCGAGCGGCGACTCGGATCCTGGTTGTCGGCGATTCGTTCACCGAGAACCAGCGTCAGGGGACGACCTGGCCGGCGTTGCTGCAGAGTGAATTGGGCAGTCGAATCGAAGGAACGGTCTCGGTGATCAGTCGAGCTCGCAGCGGGCACGGCTTGCTGCAGATGATCGACGTGGCAGCTCGAGCCTGTACGGCGGGCGACTTCGATGTCGTGGTGGTTGCCTTCATCAGCGACGACCTGAACCGATCTCGATTCTGGCAGCAGACTCGAGTCGTCCAGAATGAGTCTCGACTGGAGACTCGACTGGATCGAACCGGCAGTGGCTGGTTGTCGCTTTCGGAGTTTTACGATTCGCGGATCGATGCCAACTGGTGTCGTCGCGTGGTAGAGGGCGAGGGAGGGGGCGGGGGCGACAAGTTGATTGCGGAGCTGGTGTCTCGGTTCGAGTTGCGCAAGAGGGACAACCCACGTCGGATCGACTATGCTTCGGTTTCCTCATCGTTTCTCTACAACCGCTTGGTCTACGGCGATCCGTTTTTCGGGATCGAGGGGATAGCGGCCGTGCCACGGTTCTCGTGGCGGGATTTCGGTCGGGATCCGGGGATGGTGCGAGGGTTGGAGGCGTTGAGGAAGTTGGAGTCGACCGTCGTGCTGGTGCAGTTGCCTCAGTACGAGGAGATGGTCGCCGGGGCGTACCTGATGACGTCTCAGCAGCGGTCGCTGTTGCTGAGTCTCGAGCAGTTGGCCGGTTCGCCGGTGGTCGATCTGATCGAGCGTGGAGGCATTCCCGTTGAGCCGAAGTCGTTGTACCTGTTGCCAGTCGATCAGCATCCGTCGCGAGCGGGGTTGACGTGGTATGCCGATTCGGTGGCTGGAGTGGTTGAACAGATGGCGAATCCGGCCGAAGCCGGCAAGGGCATAATTGAGCTGAACTCGAACAATCGGGACGAAGCGAATGAGCGATCGGGAACTGTTGAAGCGGCTGGGGTCGGGCGAGACGATTGAGCAGGTGTCGGCATCAGCTGGCTGGGATCGTGCGGAGTTCGACGAGTGGTGGCGTGAGGTGCTGGCCGGTCGGCTGTCGGATGTCGAGTCGAGTCGGTCGGTGGATGTCGCGGCGGGTGTGCGGATTGTCCGCGACGATCGCGGTATTCCTCATATCCAGGCCGACAACGACAGCGACCTATTTTTCGGTTTCGGGCTGGCCATGGCCGAGGACCGTTTGTTCCAGTTGGATTACCTGCGTCGAAAGGGCCTGGGTCGCCTGGCAGAGATTCTCGGGCCGGACGGTTTGGAAAACGACCTGCTTGCCCGCACGGTCGGTTTGAACCGGATTGCGAGTGCTCAGTGGGACGAGATGCCCGAGGAGTCTCGTGGGCTGACCGAGTCGTTCGCACGCGGCATCAATGCTCAGATCGAGTCCTTGACCGATGCGACGTGGCCGGTCGAGTTCGACCTGTTGGATTACCGTCCCGAGCCGTTTGACGGTGTAGATTTGCTGGCGATCGAGACCGAGTTTCGCTGGTATCTGACTGGTCGGTTTCCGGTCATCGTGATTCCCGAGTTGGCTCGGCGTCGATTGGGTGATGGCGAATTGCTAGAGGAATTTTTACGAGGCGAGGTTGAGGACGAGGCGGTTTTTCCGGCGGGTTTATGGGATCGGCCAGTTGGCGGCGATTCCGATCCGACCGATCCGGTTGGAGCGGTGGTGGGCGACCCGGAGGGTGCGATCGGGAGCAACAACTGGGTGGCGTCGGGTGAGCGGACCGTGGGGGGGCGTCCGATGGTAGCCAGTGATCCTCATATTGCCTTCGAAGCGGTCAGTTGTTGGTACCAGGTACATTTGTGTGGCGGGTCGTTCGACGTGGCGGGCATGGCGTACGTCGGCATCCCGGCGGTGATGTTTGGTCGGACGCCCGGTGTGGGTTGGGGGATCACGAACAACATTTGTTCGCAGCGAGACCTATACCAGGAGCGGACCGACGAGTTGCATCCGGGTTGTTTCGAGTACGACGGCGAGTGGGAGTTGGCTGGCGAGTTGACCGAGCGAATCGAGGTTCGGGGCGAGTCGGCGGTCGACCGCACGGTCCGGTTTTCTCGCAACGGTCCCCTGGTCGACGATCTACTGCCATCTCCGGCCAACCGCACGGGTCCGGTCTCGTTGAAGTGGCTGGGTGCGTATGGCGGTGGTTGGATCGAGGCCTTGCAGGGAATGGGCCGTGCCGGTTCGGTTGAGGAGTTCCGCAACGCGATGCGGCCGTGGCACGTGCCGACGTTTGTGTTGGCGATTGCCGACACGGAGGGTCGGATCGCGATGCAGTGTAGTGGTCGCGTGCCGTATCGCGAGTCGTTGTGTCGCGGCTACCGGCGTGGCTGGGATCCTAAGGATGCCTGGGTCGGGTTGATTCCTGTCGAGGGGATGCCCGGTGCGGTGGATCCCGAGCGAGGCTGGTTGGGCAGTGCGAACAACCGGATCACCGACGACAGTTATCCGTACCGGATGTTCGGTTGTTGGACGAGCGGGCACCGGGGACGTCGGATTCGCGAGATGTTCGAGTCGCACGACGGGTTGGTGGATCGTCACGAGTTTGCTCGGATGCAGTTGGACGTGGTGTCGGGCCGGGCGGCGGAGTGTGTGGGTGGTTTGGTAAGTGTCTTGCGAGTGAGCGGCGACGATCGGCTTGTTGGTGCGGGGAAAGTCCTTTCAAATTGGGACGGAGAGTGTGGTGCCGAGTCGATCGGTCCATCGTTGTTCAACGTGTTTTATCGGACGTGGTGCCGACGTGTGGCCGAGGCGAGATTCGAGGCCGACGAGATCGAGTTGATGGCGAAGGGAGTCGAAGCGGTGGCGGCCGCGTTGTTGGATTCGGATTCTCATGGCTGGTTTGTCGACGAGGCGAGTCGTCGTGGTGAGATCGAGTCGGCGATGCGTGAGGCTTTGGAGACCTTGTCGAGTCGGCTGGGCGAAGAGATGGGGGATTGGCGTTGGGGTCGATTGCATCGGATGCCGTTGCGGCATGTGTTGTCGGCCCGTGGGAGCCTGGGCGAGTTGCTCGACCACGGTGGAGCGGGAGTGGGTGGCGACATGGTAACGGTGGGCAACACTGGTTTGGGGCCAGACTGGGAGGCCGCCAGTGGGGCGGGGTACCGTCACGTCGTCGACCTGGCCGACGATCCACCGGGCTTGTGGACGATTGACGGGCAGGGGCAATCGGGGCAGCCTGGTAGTCCGCACTACGACGATCAGTACGCCGAGTGGTTGGCCGGCGAATTGCGATTTTTGCCGTTGGGTTGTGAGGTCGCAGGTGTGAGTGTCCAGGAGTTGAAGCCGAGGAGCGGTTTGGATGAGGAGGTTGGCTGAAAATGCCAGTGCTGTTGATCCGTCACGCTCAGTCTGTCAACAACTCGCTGCCCGAGGAGCGTCGGACGGCCGACCCAGGATTGACCGAGTTGGGCCTCGAGCAGTCGCAGCGGTTGGCGGTCCGATTGAAGCAGTGGCAGCCGGAACGGTTGTTGAGCAGTGCATTTCGTCGGACGATGGAAACGACTCGCGTGGTGTCTGCCGCGACCGGTTTGACGCCGGAAGTGTTGGTTGAGGTTCACGAGCAGGGAGGTTGCCAGGCGGGTGCGGCACCGGAGGTTTACCAGGGTCAGCCGGGTTTGACGCGTTCGGAGATTGTCGAGGAGTTTGGGGACTGGGAGTTGCCGGATTCGATCGATGAAGCGGGTTGGTGGAAGTGTGGGCGTTGGGAGCGTCCGGACGAAGCCGAAGAAAGGGCTCGCGGGGCGGCGGCTTTGCTGATGTCTCGATTCGGTGATAGCCCGGCCCGGGTGGCGGTGATCACTCACGGGATGTTCAAACCGATCTTGGTCTCGGCATTGCTGGGCCGCCCGTTCATCGGCAACGAGTGGCTTGGTGACTTGTACAACACGTCGGTCACTCAGCTCGAGTTGTCGGCGGGTGGCGTGCGGCTTGAGAGTTACAACGACACGTCGCACTTGTGCGATGGCGGCAACGCCGAGTTGCTTTCGGCCTAGCTTGCGGTTGGTCGGTTGTCTTGTCGCGAGAACCAGAGTTTTTGAGCGGTGGTTCCGAGTACGGCTCGCTTGGTGTCGGGGTCGAGGCCGAGTTCGTGAGTGAAGATTTTCAGGTGTTGGGCGTAGCTGATGTGTTGATTCTTGAGCCAGAGTTCGCAGGGGAAATCGCTGCCCCAGACACAGCGGTCGGCCCCGAACGCCTTGATCACCTCGAGACAGGCCGTGTGCAGGTCCTTGCCGGGGAAGCCCATCCGGGTTCCGGTCGGGATGAAGGTCAGCTTGGCGTGGACGTTCTTGAGCTTGGCGAGATCTTGCATGTCGGCGAGGGTGGCTTCGAGAGTGTTTCCGGCGGCGAGGTTCAGGCAGTGGTCGATGACGACATTGAGTTTCGGGTGAGCGGCGGCCATTTCGGCCACCTGCGGCTTGAGTTCCCGGGAGGTGAGTGAATTGATGACGATTCCCAGTCGTTGGGCCGTCTCCCACAGACGGCGAACTCCGGGCGCGTCGATCCGGCCGTCCTGGCCCGGGATGCTTCGCATTCCGCGAACGTTGGATTTCTCGACCAGGTACTCCAGGACCCAGGGATTCTGAGGCTGGTCGGGGTCGAGCGTACAGATGCCGACCATGACGTCATTGTGGCGACGGGCCGAGTCGGCGGTGAAGCGGTTGTCGAAACGGTAGTAGGTGCTGGTCTGGACGGCGGTCACATGGTCGACGCCGTTTTGTTTCATGGTTTTGAGGAGATGAGCGACGGTGCCGGTGCCAGCTGGAGGACGCAGTGGTTTGGGGATTGTCGGGTAATGTTTCTCTTCTTCGGGTGTGCCATAGATGTGAGCGTGGCAGTCGACGATGACGAGTTTCGGTTTCTTTTTCGGGTTGTTGACCAGCAGGTTGTCGCTGGGTGCGCTCGATGCGGCCGATGCGGCCGATGCGGCCGAGTGGAATGTGGCTGCGGTGGCTGCGGTGGCTGCGGTGTTGGTGAGGAACTGTCGTCTGTCGAGGGGTGATGGATGATCGGTCATGGTGTGTGTCTCTTGGGTTCGGTCAGTCCGAGAGCAGAGTGTCGGCATCATATCTCAACGCGGTTGTGCGTGCGTGTTTCGGTTGAGTGGCCGAGTTGGAGTTTTTCCGAGTCGCGAGAATTGCGGCTTGCATTCTTGTTCTGGCGAGTCGTATCAGCGATTCTACAGTGACACGATTGATGCGATTCAGGCCCGTGTTGGGTCGTCCCCGAAAACACTAGCAGCGAGTCTGCTGGAGGAGCGAGTGATGAAGACGATGTCACGTGTTGGTCTGTCGGCGTTGATGACAGCGGCTTTGCTGTTGTCGTCAGCTTCAGCGATGGCCCAGGCGAAGAAACACTCGCCCGCGGACTTGGCGGTCGGCAAGTTGGCTCCGGAGATCAGCGGAGTGGATGTCGACGGTCGCAAGTTCAAGCTCAGCGATTACCGCGGCAAGGTT
>Ga0115002_10000625_pt1 | contig 49669 bp, 3 predicted proteins | sample ArcticOcean_MG_C_8_FD_89576 | JGI IMG/M metagenome (GOLD analysis project Ga0115002, IMG submission 89576) | Marine microbial communities from western Arctic Ocean - ArcticOcean_MG_CB11_86 | ecosystem: Environmental > Aquatic > Marine > Oceanic | place: Arctic Ocean: Canada Basin | collected... | reverse complement strand
TTGGTTTAAAAATATTTTTTTTTTTTTAACGCCATCAAGTGCAATCTTTTTATCTAATTTTGTTACTTTAAAAAAAGAATTACTAATAGATGTGATTGTTCCATAATAATTATCCAGGTGATGATTATAATATAAATAAGTAGGTGTATTATTATCAATAGAAATAACAGAATTATCTGAATTATAAGTTATTTCATTTCCAGTATATGCATTTGTAGGAGGATTACCTTTTGTTGTAAAAAATGTTACATTATTATTAAATCTTATATCTGTATTTCTTTTAACAAAAACATTAGGAATATTAGTTGAAGTTGGATAATAAATACCAGAACTTACATTTAAGTATAATTTATTTAGTTTTAAAAATATTCTACATATTCTTTCCAAATTATTTATTAAATTTTCAGAAGTAGTAATAATTAAATTATTTTGTATGTTTTTACTTAATGATTTAATTTGAATACCATTTGAAGTTGTTTGTATATTTAAATTATCTTGTGATTCATTAGATGTTGAACTTAAAATATATAAAGTTGATTTAAGTTTGAATAATAAAGTATTATTTTTGTTAAATATAATTAATTCATTATTATTTTTAATTGAATTATAATTGTGATTATAGTTTATTAAGTTATAATATTTCGAACAATTCGGAAAATAACCATGATTATGATTTGTATCTTCATAATTTGTTAAATATCTCCAAACAAAATAATCATCCATATATTCTATTGTTTTTGAATATTCCAAATTTTCATCTAATCCACCTATTACAATTAAATTTTGATTAATATTATGTAAAGAAAAATTAACTCTAGCATCTTGCATAAAAGAACTTATATGCCAAGTGTTATTTAAAAAATATTCAACAATATTACATGGTTTATTAAACAAATTGGAAGTTCCTAAATGACCATTACCTGTATCTCCTAAATATCCTCCAATAGCAAATAAATAATTATTACCATTTGGGTGTGGATAATTAATAAGTTCAATATTATATCTTGAAATATTTAAATTTTTTTCATTATTCCAATTACTTCCATCATAAGAAAATACAGAATTTGAAATAGTATTATAATTAATAATACCACCAACTACATATAATTTATTATTATAAACTATTGATGAGTGTTTATATATATTAAAAGGTAATTTATGATTTGTAATTATATTATTTTGAATTATATCATAATCATTATTTATTTTATTATTCCATTTTGTATTTAAATAATCATTTAAATTTATTTTATCTGTACTTGTTAATTTACTATTAAAAATTAATATTTCATAAATATTTCCAATAAAAGAATTTTCAAAATTACTAAAATTTGAATTTCCTAAAATTAAATTATTAATATTAAAAATATTATTAGTTATTGATGATGAATAATTATTTGAATTTATTAAATTATTATTTACATAAATATTTATAGAATCTGTATTATCATTTTTTTTTAATTTTTCTATATATAAATTAGTAATTGTATTAGTCTTAATATTTGAAATTTCTTTGTATGAAATATCGTGTGTATAATTTAAATTATTTTTATAGTTTGAATATAAATTTATTTTTAAAATTCTAATATTTGTAGAAAATGTTTTATTAAAAACAATAATGTAATATTTGTATTTGTTTTTATTATAAACTCTAAAACTATTTTGTCCATTTGAAGAATTCCAAGGAGCCATTTGTTTATTTAATAAAGAAATCCAATTTAAATTATCAGTACTACCAAACAAAGTAAAATTTTGCGGAGAATTTTCAGCTACATCTGTTTTTATACCAATATAATTAACACAATATTTATTGTCTAATTGAAATTTTATCCATTCACCATAATAATTATTTATATTTTCATTACCGAAATAAATACTATTATTATTAAAATTTGCTTCACTTTCCCAATAATTATTATTATCTATTAAAATATTATTTATATTACTATTATTAGTAGATGCTGATAATATTATTTTAGAATTATCTATTAATATATTAGAATCTAAATATAAATTATTAAATAAAAAATTATTAGAATAAAATTTTATTTGTTGTAAAAATACTCCTGAACTTTGTTTAAAATAAGATCCAAGATCAGCAGTTACACCTTCTGTTTTATCTTGCCAATCTTTTAAATTAGTAAATAATATTCTATAATTATAAAAAAATTTAGAATTTTCTAAATTTATTAAATATTTATTATCAATTAAATTTGGATCAAAAAAGATAAATGAATCTTTAGAATCTATAATAGGTAAATTTGTATTAAAATCAGTCGTATATTTTACTACTTTAGATAATTTAATTTGCCCCATATAACCTTTAAATTGATTAATATCTCTAGCAGCTGCTTGATTTCCTATTAATATATATTCAGAATATATTTCAACATTATATGGTGGTGTTTCATTATAATAAAATTTATCTCTTAATTGTTTAATATCAAAAGTATTAATAACCATCTCCGGCCCACCCGCACCGCCCACAGTAGTAGAAGCTACAAAACCATTTACATATAATTTAATTACATCTCCATCTTTTACTATAGCCCAATGATTCCATTTTTTTTCTTCTAAATTAATAACTGATTCAATTTTATTTGTCTCACTAGGAGTTGTATAATTATTACCAATTTCAAAAAATAATAGTCTACCATTAATATTATTATCTGGATTTACTTTTGTTACTAATCTAATATTTATTTCATTCTCTTCTATTTTAGAATTTAAAATATGTTTATTTCCTGTTCCTGTTTCTAAAAAATAAAAATAACCTTCAAATGTAAAATTACCTTTTCCAGTTCTAAAAGGAGACATTAAACCATTAAATCTTTTCATATATGAACTTTCTTGTCCTAATTTAAAAACTTTTTTTCCAATAATATTTGTACCATCATCACCATTTGCTAAAGTAGTAGAATTAGAAGGTAATGAAGTTATAATAAATGGCATATTGGCAGAATATAAATAAGCATTATTATTTTTATCTATAATATGTTTATATAGTGTTTTAATTTCTTTTAAAATTCTCCAATTATTTGAATCATTTGAACCAAAAATGTATATTTTATTAAAAGAACTTCCTTTTAATTCAATATTTGAAACTGATATTTTATTTTTAAAACTATAATCTAAATAAATTCCTTTAATATTATTTGTAATTTCAAAATTACTACTTTGAACAAATTCTCCTATTGGATATTCGTGTTCATAAACTAAATCACTTATCCAAAATTTATCATTATCAAATAAAGTGTTCATTGCAGTTAAATTATTATTATAAATTAAACTATTAGAATTCACACCTATTAGATTATTTGTTAAATTTACTTCATTATATTTTGATGTGCTTAATAAATTTTGAGACATTTCTAAATTATTAAATTTAAGAGTTAATGAAATTCCATAATCATCAATATTTAATTCATTTTTAATATTTTCAGTATAAAATAATGAATTGTTAAAACTAATAGAAGGATTTACAAACGAATTGTTGTCAAATTTTGGTTTATTTGTTTTTGTAAGTAAATTATAATTATTTTTAACATCTTTCCAAGTATTTATTGATTGTCCATCATATAATGTGCTATTATTTTCACCATCTATATTTTTAGAGTCATATCTTATAAAACATTTATCGACTATATTTATATTCGGACTTTCTAATTCTTTTCCAAATAAATTAATTGTATAAAATCCAATAGAAGTATTATTAAAAGTTTTATTAAAAACAAATCTATAATATAAATAATAATCTGGTTTTTCAATTTTAAAATGATTCTCTCCATTATGCCATTTATAATCTGTGAAATCCAATAAAATTATCCATACATTATTTTTATTTTTTCCATATAACCTAAAAGTTTTAGGTTTTTTATTTTCCAAAGGAAACATTTCTACAAAACTAAGATTAACTCTATATTTAAATTTAATATGAATAATTTCACCAACATAGATATCTTCTATATTATTTATAAATGTAGTTGTTTCAAAAGTACTTGTATAAATTCCTGAAATATTATAATTATTATTAGATTCCCAATTTGTAGATACATTTTTATCAAAAATATTTTCAATATTATTACCTGAAGAAGAATATTTTTCATCAATTAATTCATTTTTATTTATTTTATTTTTATAATTTTTATTAGAAATTCCACCAATAATAAAAATTTTATTATTAAAAACAGTACTAGAATGATGTAATCTATAATTACTCATTGTTATAGTTGAGATACTATTATTATAATTTAAAATTCTAATATTTTTTGTGATTGTATTATAATTATCAGTGCCACCTATTATATAAATATGATTGTTTAATGTATTTGTTGTGTAATTTTTCGTTGCTTCTGAAAACGAAATTGTGCTTTGTTTATAAGTATTTTTATGAGATTTTATAATATTATTTGTAATTATATTATTTTTTTGACCTGATAAGATATAATAATAATCGTTTAATTTTATTGTTTTAAAATTTTCTCTAATTCCAATTTTCTCATTAGATGTATTTTTTAATGAAGAATTCATGGGCATATAATAACCTTGAGAATAATTATGTGTTGAAGTTACTTCTTCTGCATGTTGTATAGCATAAATTTTATCATATATTATCTTAGTATTATCTATTGGTAATGAAGAAAATTTCAAATAATTAAATATCTTAAATGATGAATTTACAAAAGATTTGTCATTACTCATTTTTTTATATAATATATAAATTTATAATAAAATTATTTTTTAATTAGAATTTAATTATAAAACAACTTGTAACAAAAAAAAAATATAATTTAATAATTTTTAAAAGTAACCATACCAGCTTTAATATGTTTATTTTTTATTGATTCTTTTAAATTTTCAATTAAATGATTTTTTACATCTAATTGTCTTTTTGCTGTTTTTACTTCTTTTTTATATTTTTTTTCTATATTATCCCATTGTTCATCTTTTGGATCTATATCAATTTTTCTTTGTTCTTGAATTTCTTTTAATCTTTTAGATGCTTCAACTGGATTAAACATACAAGGTAAAGGAATATTTTTTGTAAGATATTTTTTATCTTTTTTATATTTTTTTTCTTTATTTTTTTCAAATATTATATTTTTATTTTGTTTATAATCATCAATATTTACAACACCTTTTTTTATTAATTCATTAACTAAAAATAATTTTAAATTATCTTTTGTTTCCCAAATACCTTCTTTATTATATGTTTTAGCAATTGTTCTTAATAACACTAAATTATGATTTTTTTTAAATTCAGAGAAATGTTTTAATTTTATTTGTTTTGCTACCATTTGTGCTAAAGATTTACTATCATTTATTAATTTCATCATATCAATATAATTTGTTTCTTCTTTACCAAATGAATTTACTATAAAATAATTATGCATAGTCATATTAATTTTAATAGAATTTTTTAAATTTTTAGTTTCAATTGATAAATTTTTATTTGTTGTAATTAATTCTTTCATAGATTCATCTTTTTTTTCTAATTTATTCTCTAATTCTTTATTTTTTAATTTATATTTTGCATTTTTCAATTTTAATTCATTATTTTCTTTATCTAATTTTTCTTTATAAATACTTATATTTTTTTTTACTTTACATATTTTTAGATGCGAATATAAACTGTTTTTATTACAATATTCTTTATTACAAAATTCACATTTATGAATTTCAATAATTTTATCTGATTTATCACAAGGTGTTTTTCGGGATACATGATTCAAATAATGACCCTTCTTATTTGTTTTATAACCACATTTTTTACAAATATATTCAACTTTTTTTCTTCCCATATTATTTTATATTATTATTTTTAAAAATTATTTTTAAATTCATTTTATATTTTTTTAAATAGTTATTAAAAATCTTGACATTTTTATTTTGTTTATCTTATATATTGTTATTTATTTATCTTAATCATATTAATTATGTATAATGAATATTTAAATTAATCTTTAATTATACCCTTAATTATGATAAGAAATTATAATTGTCTTAATTATTTAATATTTAATTTTTAAAATAAGTCATTTTACTAAATTATTTTTTATAAATATTCATAAATTAGTCTTTTATTATTTCAACACCTATACAGTAATAAAAATATTATATTAAAATATTTTATTATATTAACATATATGAATTAAGATAAATAAATAACAATATATAAGATAAACAAAATAAAAAATGTCAAGATTTTTTATAAAAAAATATGAATTTATATAAAAATAATTTTAAAATAAGTCAATTTATCTAATTATTTTTTTATAAAGATTCATAAATTCGTCTTTTATTATTTTTCAACACCTAATATAGTAATAAAAAAACATATTAATTAAAATATTTTATTATATTAAAATATATGAATTAAGATAAATAAATAACAATATATAAAATAAACAAAATAAAAATGTCAAGATTTATTATAAAAAAAATTATAATAAATAAATATTTATTAAAAAAAGAAATTTAGATACTTTAATTTCAGCAAAATCAGAAAATCAAGTTAGGAAATTAAAAATTTAGTGAATAATAGTAAAGCCAGTTCCATTGAAAAAATACAAAGTTGTGAATAAAGGATAATTACTGTAAAAGAGTGTTTTCTCTGTATCTGTTGTAATTCTTGACGCTATGTTGAAGCTTATCTTTTTATAATCTGTTAAAATATTCGATGATATTTTGTATGGTCGTGTTGCCGTAAAACTGATTAGATAATATGAATCTTTTTTTAAAATTAAACTCGAAGACGTAGCATTACTGCTAACTAAATCAAACGTATATGATACAGAATCTTCCTTTGTTTTATCAGCACTATCAATATAAATTCTTATTCCTGGATCATCTTCATCATCAATGTCATTAGTCCATAACGAATTAAAATCTTTAAAATTAATAAAAAATAAATCTCCATAGTAAAAAGATGGATTTTTATTGTCAGAATTAAAATATAAATTCTTATTAAAACCTAATTTACCAGACAGAAGGTTTCTATTTTTATTATCTGAAATATTAAATTTAAAATCATTGTATGGGGTATTAAAATTATTAAAATAAAACGATATATTACCATTACTATTACTAACTAATAGTTCTGTTGTGGTGGTAGTTAATTTTAAAAAACCAATATCAATTAAACCAATCCCATTATTTAAAGATATATTTTCTACATTATGAATACCATTTAATATATTGTTATCATCACTATCAATTAAGATATAACTATCATATAAATTCGCATTTTTAATATATTTTTCTATTATATTAGATGGTATATAAATACGAATATAATTTCCATCTTTATCTACTGCTGAAATTCTATTAGAACGGGAACAACATTTTATATTATATGTTCCATTTGGCAGATATATGGTGTTTTTTTTTAATGGAATTGGTATATTACTTTCTCCAAATGAATCTATGGAACCTTTATTTTGAAATAATATTTGATTTATAGTTTTATCAAAATGTATTATATTTTTTTTTGTTTTTCCAATACCAACACCTATATTTTCTTGATTTTCTGCAGGGTTCTCTTGTTGAATAATTGTAATTTTGATATTATCTTTATCAATAAGATTAATATTATCTCGAGTATTAAAACTTCTTGTAGTTATTTCATTATAATTGTCGATACTAATAGTAATCATCTGATTGGTTTGAAATGTAAAACCATTCCAATACATTATCTGAGGATTATAAACATTATTTTCTATATTAATATTATTTAATTCTAATACTTCAAAATTAGTATTTATATTATTATCAATATAATTTGTGGTACTTCCTATTCCTCCAAACATATAAATAAAATTGTTATTTTTAATTAAATTTAATTCACTTCTTGAATTAAATAATAACGATGTCCATGAATTAGAACCTGTATCATATGTAATTATTGTATCATTATTATTAGTATTAATTAAATTACTATATTTTATATTAGTAGTATTATATAGACTTCTTCCTCCTACAACAAAGAGTCTTCTATCATATTCAAATATTTTATGATTAAACATAGAGGTAGGCATTGGTGAAACATTATTCCAAGAATTACCATCAAAATATTCAACAGAATTTGTTGTTATACAATTACTATCTATACCACCGACAATATAAATATTATTTTCAAATAAAATAGTTTTAAAACCCCATCTTGCAGTATTTAATGATGATGAATGAATTGTCCATATATCAGTAATTGAATCATATATTTCAATTGAATTTAAAGCAGAATTAGTTATTGTTTCTATTCTAGTAGTAAAATTTTGTTGTGATGTCGATCCCATAAAGTGTGTTATAGAAGAAGTAGTTAAAGTTAAATCTATATTTTGACCACCAATAATATATATTTTATTATTATATAATATAGTTGAAGCATTTGCTCTTGGTATATTTAAAGATGATTTTGTTATAATAGTATCATTATTTAGAGTATTAATAGTCTTTACTGTATTTTGAGATTTAATATAATATGTTAATTTTTCAGTAAAAAATTTAATACTTGCTATAGTTAATTTTAAAGCTCCCATTGTTTTTTTAAAAACAAATCTGTAATATCTTACAGATAATTGTTTTTGTATAATAAAAGTTTTAGTTCTATATTGTTGTGAATATTCTTCAAAAATATTATAATTTCCTAAAGAATACCAAGTACTTTTATTATTACTTCCCAATAGTGTAAATTGACCTGGTGCTTCTGATTTTTTTATTTCATTTACATCTATGTTAAAATATTTATGTGTTTTATTAATTAAGAAATCATATTCTATCCAATGACCATAGTGTATATTTAGATTATTATCAATTGTTTTAATAGTAGTTCCACTATATTGAGCCTTATTATAAGTAATTGAATCATAATTATCAGTGGACGACCAAGATGTTATAGTATTATTATTAAGTATATGAGAAATAGTATCCTGATCATGTGAACATGATACATTTAAATATTGATAATTTACAGTATCTGATTCTTCAAACAGGCTTGTAATAGTATTTCCTTTTTCTTTTGTTTCATCATAGAGTTTAAAATAATCTACATTTATATTATATCCACCAATGATGTATAATTGACTATTTAAATTTATAGAAGAACAAAAATATTTTTCTTGAACAAATGGTTTAATTAAAGTAGATACATATTTTTTTTTATTATTAGAAACATTATTTTCTGAACTAATTGTATTGATTTTATTAACAAAACCATTTATAATATATAAATTATTATTTAGTGTTAAAATAGTATGACCCCAAGCATTAAATGATGGGTGTAAATGTTCAATAAAACTATACCAAATGTTATTTAATGTTGTAATACTATTATTATCAACATTTGTTGTTATAGAATAATTATTATTTTCATCATTAGGTAAACTTTTTAGCCATTTATTATTTATAGTATCATAAATAGTAACACTATTATTAATTCCAAAATCATAAACAGGATCACCTTGAATAATAACATTTTTCTTAATATTATGTCCATTAATAAGACCATCTTTTAAATTATCTATAATAATATTACTATAAAATGTTTGCGTATTATAATTATTTGGATCAACAATTGTAATAATTCCACCATCAATAGCAGTACTAGTAGTTGTTGAACCGTCCGTATTATATGTTAATAAATGTCCATCGTATAGAATGGAAGCATCTCCTGAAAATTTTTCAGGAATTGTTAAAAAAGGGATATTATTATATATATTTGTCATACCATCAGATCCAATAACAGTTTGTTTTATTTGAATGTTATTATGTTCTAGGTAGTTCCCAGCATTATCGCGGAAGGCGTTGTTGGGGTTAGTAGTAGTAGCATCGAACGGAGCCAAGACATCAGAAGAGAAATATTCATTTTGATTTGTAAAACCAGGACGACTACTGGTGACTGAATTAATTGCTATATATAATCTTTCTAATATTTGATTACTTGTAGTAACATTTTTTGTAAAAACAATAGGAAAATGACCAGTATTAGTTCCAGTAAATGTTTGTACTAATTCATATACACTTGTTCTATTTGAATTAATTATATGAGGTGATATAAATGTAATAGATTGATGTGTATTATCTTGTGTTAAAATAAAATTATCATTTTTAAGACTTAAAATAGCCTGTGCTTGAATTAATGTGTTACCGTCTGGTATATCTACAGATAATATATCTTGATGATTATAATTTTTACCAAAATCAACTATATTTGCTTGAATAATCTGACCAAGTAAAGTAATAATTTTAATTTTACAACCATTTCCTATCCCGGGGCCGGAGATCGGAGTGCCGTGTGCGCCATTACTTCTTAAACATGTTGTTGAAATTGTAGCATCAGTATAATTATTTCCAGAAGAATTAATAGTCGTAAAAAATTTAGTTGGGGTATAAGTAATAATATTGTTATTAAAAATAATATTAGATGTGAAATGATCATCAGTTCTTGGTTTTTTAAAAAAAATCTCTAAACCAGTATTATTTATAAATTTATAAGTGTTATTTATAAAAAACAATATATTTTTATTTGGTATTTGATTAATGATAAGATGTGTACCATCACTACTTATAGTATTTTCAATAATAACATTTGAAGTGTGTTCATTATAATTATTATAAAATGAATTTGCATTATATTCAAAGAAATTATTAGGTATTAAATTTATTTTTTTATTTTTATAAAAAGAACCAGTGATTATATGTGTTGTTATAGAATGATGATAAAAATCAGAAGTTAAATTAATATTATTAGTTGAATTAATATAACTTCTGATTCCTTTAATTCCTATATGAGATTTAGTTTTTAAAGAATTAATTCCTAATACATATTGATTTTGTGTTCCATTAATAGCATCTACTACTGAATTTTTAATTAAATTAATATCAGTTATACCATTAATATCTATATATATATCTTTTGAATGTGTTGAAGGTTGTATAATAGTAAAATCAGTAAAACGAATACTTATAGTTTCATTTAATCCTTTTAATTTAGTATCAATAAAAAATGTTAAACTATAGTTATGCATTGGAATTGTATCTAATTTTATATGATTTAAAGAAAATGGTTTTCCAATAGGAATATGTTGATTAAATGTATTACAATAAACTAGATTAGGATATTTTGTTGGACTATTAAATCCACCTATTGTCCAAATATTATTTTTAAATAAAATACTTTCAGAAGCAAATAATTTGATACCCTTATAAACAGAATTTAAATTATTAAACCCTATATTTAAAGTTTTATTTGTAATCATATCAGATATATTTCTTTTAAAATTAGATGAAATGATTTGAAAATTTGTATTTAAATTTTCAAGAGAATTATTTGAAACAATATTTGTTAAATTTCCTCCAACAACATAAATTTGTTTATTTAACATTCCAATATTAAAATTAGCTCTTTTTGTATTTAATGATTTTGTTATAATCCATACTTTTTGAGAATCATCATAATATTCAACAGTATTTGTTGTGACAGTATTGTAATTATTATCATAAGTATAACCACCAATAACAATAATTTTATCATTTGTTATAATTAATTTATGATTATATCTTGGTATATTTAAATTAGAAATCATTTGCCATTTAAGAGTTAAAATATCATAAAATTCACAAGTTTTTAAAATTCTATTATTTTGATTAATTCCACCAGTTGTAAAAATTTTATTTTTATAAACAATAGATTTATGATTAAATCTTTTATTATTCATATTATTTATTAAAGACCATGCTTTCAATTTAGAATTATAAATATTTTGTTCATTAAATATTTCAACTGTAGATAAAACAATATTATTGGATGATTTACCACCAACAGAATATATTTTTGAATTATATTTAATTAAATTATGATAAATTCTAGGATTGTTTAAACATAAATTATTATAAGTATGCCATCCACCAGTGTTATTATATTTATATTCACCATTTAAAATACTGAAATATTCAACATTATTTGTTATTTGATTATTAATAATACCACCTGTATTTAAAATAATTTTTAAATTATGATTATTTGTTAAATGATCAGAAGCTCCTTTAAAAAATCTTGTTATTGAATTTTGAGTAGATGATATTTTTGATAATGAATTAAATGTTAATTGTGAATTTATTAAATTATTATTATTAAGAATAGAATTATATTTTTTTATTTTTCCAATTAAAACAATATTTGCTAATTTTATGTTAGTATTACCATTCCAATTCCAAGTATTGTCAATATTATAATTTCTTACAGGAAATAAGCATTCAATATTATTATATTTAATTATTTTATAATCATTTAAATTCCAAGGTGGATTATTATTTAGTGGTATATTAATTTTATTAATTGTTTGTAAAGTTGTAATAGAAGATGTTAAAATATTTTGATTATGAATATCATTGTATAAGGAAGTTATAATTAATCTATAATAATTAAAAAATAGAAATGAATTAACAGTAAATTTATTAGGACTTAAAGGTTGCCAATTATTAATGTTAGTAAATGATTTAATTTCATTCCAATCTTGATTGTTATTACTACCAAATATTTTAAAATCTTTTGGAGCATTATATATTGAATTAGTTGGTGTAATAATTAATTCTACAATATTTACTTTATTAGTTAAATAATTTAATTCAAACCATTCTCCTTTATAATTATTTGTAATAGAATTTCCATAATAAATAGTTCCATTATAAATATATTTATTTAAATCTGATTCATAAATAATATTTTTATTGTAATTAAATAAATTATTTACATTTCCAGAAGATGATTTGTAATTAATATTATTTGTAAAATTATTACCAGATATTGTATTTAATTGATTAAAATTATAAATAACTTTATTTGGTGTAATTCTAATATCACGTATATTACAAGCTAATAAATTGGTACCAGTATAATTAGATGCTAAAATAACATTAGTATTATTAATAATTGAATAATTTTTCCAATTATATATTAAATTTTCATTTATATAAAATTTATTATTTAATATATCATTATTATTTCTTTGATAAACCCATTTATACCATTGATTAACTTTTAAAATACTTGAAATAGTACTTGTTAAAGTTTCATTATCTATTAAATTTAAAGATAAATCTGAATTAATAATTAAATAATTATTAATATTAGGTCTCATATCCCATAAAAATGTATGATTTATATTATTTTTTTTTATTAAAAATGATCCTTCCATTGTAAAATTTTTTGTTCCTAAATTTATTTTATTAAAATGACATTTATTATTAATACCATTAAATATTAAAACACCATCATAATAACCAACATCTTGAACACCATTTCTGAAATATGTTTGATTTGGTAATGTTGATTTTAATTTTGAAGTAGTATAAGTATCAAAAATATATGAAATTGTATCTTCAATTATTCCTGTAATTTTAATATTATTATCTATAAATTTAGGATAAATATCTAATCTTTGACCTGGATATTCATATGGTTTATTTTTATTAACATTATATAAAGTAATACCTAATATTTTACCTGTAAATGAATCAATATCATTCATATTATTATAATTATTTTTAGCAATTAATAATTTTGTTTTAGAATAATTATTAGTATCAGTAAATGATACTATTTTAACATTATTGATAAGTACTTCTGTAATATTATTATTTCTTTTTATTTTCCATGGGAAATATTTTTTATAAGGAATTTCAACTTTACTTATAATTTCATTATAATTTTTTAAATTATATTCAGTAATACTTTCTGTAACTATATTAATTGGATGATTTAGTTCAGTATTTGTTAAAATATCTATATCATATTTTATAATATTTGTAATATTATTTTTAGGTAAAATTACAGAAATACCAGAATAATTAACATTATCTAAATGTCTAACAAGACTTAAATTTATTTGAGGACCATTATTATAACTAAAATCAAAAATACAAGATTTTCCATTAATTCCACCACTTAAATAATTTAAATTGTTAAATGTAATAGAATCTGTAATAGTATTATTATTATTTAAATAATTTATATTAAAAATAGAATTTCCATTACCTAAATCTCCATAAATATCACTTGAAATAGTAATACTATTATTATGAAGAATTTCAGCAGTAATACCTGCAATACCTAAATGTTCCTGACCAATAACTCCAGTTGTACCAATACAAGAAAAATTAGGAGTTCCATTAATAATATCAATAATTGATTTTGCTAAATAATTTGTACAACTGTCAGTAGATAAATAAGGTGTATCTACTCTGTCAAGACTATGATTAAATAATGTTCTATAACCTAAATCAATAATAAAATTACTATTATTAGTAATATTAGAAGGGAAATTTTCATTATTTTCGATTATATGATTTGATGTATTACTATTTGTACTATATTCAAAATATATATTATTTAAACCATTACCACCTAATTTTTCATCAACATATATTTGAATTGTATAAAAATTAGAACTTCTTGAATTTAAATAATTAGCTTGTTTGATAGGATAATTATTTATTGTTAAAATATTATTTCTTTTAGCTTTAATTCTTTTCTGAGTTATAGTATCACAATTAAAATGTCCTTCAAATAGGAAATTTGTAGGTAATTTAACATCATTTATATAACAAGCATTTTTTCCATTAAAGTCTAAAGCAATTAAATTTTCACCTCTTGTCAAATCATTACCTTTTAAAACAATAGTTCTTTGAGGTATAGTATTTATTAAAGTTGGTTCTATTGAAGTTATACTACCAAAATCATTATGAAATCCTTCAAATGTATAAATTTGATATTTTCCTAAATAATCAAAAATACCTGAATGATAATTGGTATTTAAAAATTTAAAATAAAATGTGATTGTAGATAATCCTAAATCAGTTTCACCTAAAAATTGAATATATGGTTCTTTTATAATTTTAACAAAATTTTGATTAGCATAAATTTGTTTGCTAGTAGAAATAAAATTTATTTTATTATTTATTTTATTTTGTTCAACTGATAATTCAGGTATAGAAAAATTATAAATATTTGTATTTTCATTTAAATTGCCTGGATATTTAACATGAATTGATGGTAATGAATAAATAAATTTTGGATTAGTAGGATTTAAATCATAACCTACAAAATCTTTATTAAATATTTTTTCTAAACTATTATAAAAATCATAATGACCATCATCAATATTTAGTAAAATATTGTTAGAAATTGTAGTTGTTGTTAATGTATTAAATATATTTCTATCACAAAATGTAATTGTATATGTATTAAAATTGTTTATATATTTACTAAAAGCATAAAAAACAACTGTATTATAATTAGTTAAAGTATTTATATTATTAATAGGTAATAAATCTAATACTTTTGCGAAACCGTCAAGTTTAGTAGGTGTAAAATTATATATAATAGATTTATGTTTATAAATATGATTATTCAATAATTTATTAGAAATAGTCCAAGATTTACTATAAAAATAAATATTTGCTTCATTTTTATTAAAAATTTCTACAGTATTTGTTGGTTTTGAATTTTTATCAAGTCCTCCAACAACAAAAATAGTATTTTCAGAAATATCTAAATTTATATTATTATAATTATTGGATAAAGAATTAATTGTATTATTATCATCATTAAAATATAAAATATTAGAATGATAAACTCTATTTGTATTTAAATTATTATATGTATTATTCCAATTTGTTCCATCAAAAGATGTAACTGAATTTAAAATATGATTATCTGTATTATTATTACCACCTATACCACCTATAATAAATAAATTATTATTAAAAATAATATTAGTAGCATTATAATGATAATGAGAATTATCAAGATAATTCCAATTAATTAAATGTACAAAATTATCTTTTGCATCAGTTTTTTCTAATGCCCAATTAAAATTATAATCACCTGTAAAACTATTTGTAATATATAATTTATATGGACCAATTACTAAATTATAATTTACACTTTCTTGAATATCTGTTGAATATGAAAGATTATGTTTAATATCAATTTCATTATTTTTTTCTGCTAAACCTTGAATTCTTAATATTGGAATAAAATTATTTTTAAAATTTTGATGATTTATATTTATTTTATTCATTGATGTAAAAGAAGTTCCATTCCAATAAAGAATAGCATGATATGGATATTCTCCAGATATTAATATATCAAAATCAGAATTTCCTAAATTATCTAAAAGAGACGTTTCATTATTTTTAGAATATAAATTACTTTCATTTTTAGAGGCTAATAAACCCCATTTGTAAATTTTATTATCAGGATTTAATTCAATTTGATTAAAATTATTTTCAACATCTGTTATTAAGTCATAATAAATTTTTGTATAATTCCAAAAAGAATTTTTATAAGAATTAATATTGAAAAATATATTTTTACTATTATCTAAATGTTTTATCGGATTAAAGATAGATAACAATAAATTATTATTAGAAGGCATTTTAATTTGTCTATTATCATTATAATTATCATTTAAAGAATCTTGTTCTTCTTTAAAATCATATATTTCAAATGTAACTCCTTTTTTATAAGTTTTATCAATATTAGAGATATATATGTCTTCTTCACCATTATAAATTAAAGCAAATGTGTAAAAATTTGGATAAGTAATATTATTATTAGTTTGTTTTACAATAAAATCATTAGATTGTAAATAGCAATTATTATTATCTAAAATTACTTGAATAGAATCTTGACTAAATAAATTAGCGCCTTTTTTATTATTAAATAAATTAGTTGAATATAATTTAACATTATCTATTTTACCAATAAAACCATTATTATTCAAAAATCCCATTCCTATTTTAAATACATCAAATCTTTCACATAAATAACTATTTTCATTTGTAATATTAAATTGATTAGTATTTTTTTTATAAGAGATTGTGTCAGTTATACTATTAATTAAAATAGTAGTATTTAGATATATATCTGTAGTTTGATGAATTATGACAATATTTGTCCAAGAAGTTGTAACATTATGTTGTGTTAATAAACTATTTGTGATGGTTGAACTGCCATTAAATTCAACATAATTAACTTTATATTTATTTTCATAAATTACAATTTCAAAAGTACCAGGAATACTTGTAGAATTATTTGTACTTCCAAAAATTCCCATATTATCAGGATTTATTGTAAATGTTGGTTTAATCCATAATGATAAAGTATATTTTTGTAAAACATTTTTATCAGAATTTGGAAAATTATTCCAAGGAATTTTATTAGAATATGATGTAAAATTATTCCATCTAGTTGATTTTATATTATGTAAAACATATTGTGTTCCATTTAACAATAAACAATTTCCAAATTTACCAGAAACTAAATTATTAGATGTAAATGTACCTTTTAACATACCTGTATAATTTGAATAATCATTTATTTCACCTATATTTTTATAAGAATAAGGAAAATTATTTGTTCTTATAGAAGAATCTATAATATTTTGATAAATTTTATATTTAGAAGCAATTGAAGGTATTGTATTAAAATTGGTAAAATATGCTCTTGCTTTAGATGTTTCTAAATTATAAGTATATTGAATTATATAATAACTAATTGTAGTATTATTTTCTGTAATATCTATTTTATAACCATTTAAAAAATTATGAAATGTTGGTGTTGTTATAGTATTTTGTAATTCTATATAATTCGTTCCTACAGAAGTTATTGTACCTGTAATAAAAATCTCATAAATTGTAGAATTATCTGGAATATTATTAAATGTTCCTGTAATTGTTGCAATTAATGTAGAATTTGAATAAGAATTTATAGTTTTAATTTCTTTTATTCCAGAAATTAATGTTATTTCAATATTAAAGTTCTTATAATAATTATGTATTCTTGAAGTAGTTCTTTTATCTTCTAAGATGATTGTATTAGAACTTCCACCATTTGCTGTTCCAATATTTTTAAAATCTGTTTGATCAAATGAATAATGTATTAATAATTTATTATAAATATCTGCTTTCCAAATAGGATTTAACATTCTTAAAAGACTTGGATCAACATTATAATTAATTTCTGAATCTGAATATAAATTTAATGTAATTGATGGTATTGATTCTGAACTTTCTAAATATACTTTAGACCATAAAATAAAATTTTTTTTAATAGGAAATTTATTTCCAAACCAGTTAATTCCTTTTTGATATTTTTTCCAATTAGTAATATTAAAATTATAAGGATTATCTGTATTAATTTTTAGACCAGAATATGTTTTTCCTAATACTTCTATATTTTTTCCAAATTCATATTTAGGATAATTATTATTATCTTCAGAATTAAAACTCCATAATTTTTTTGTTTTAGGTTTAATAGAATTTGTAATAGAATTATAATTAAAATTTATTACATCATATTCACAATCTATTTTATATGTTCCTATTGGTAAATATCCTTCAATATTTTTTATATTTAAATTTTTGAATGGAAAAGTATATATTAATTCAGTCAAAGAATAATCAGAACTATTATATGTTAAAATATTATTATCTACAGATTTTATTTTTAAATTAATATTTGTAGCATAATAGTTCCAATTTGTATTAAAAGTTAAATATGTTTTTGGATAATATAAAACATTTTCACCATTCCAAAATATTTTGGCTGAAAATGGGTATGCACCATGTAAAATTAAATTTTGACTTTTAAAATCAACAATATTAGTTTGACTATTTGAAACTTGATTAGATTTTTGTATTTTCCAAGAAATTGTACCTGAATAATTTAAAGAATATTTAGATGAAGGATTAGTATTATCATAAATTGTTATAGAATTTACATTGGTATTTCTACATTCTAAATAATAAAATCCAATTGGTAAATAAAATGGTAAATTAAATAAACTAGTATTTCTATTACCATCATATATTTTTAAATATGTTAATGTAGAATTAGAATTTACAGAATCGAAATCTTGAATTGTTAAAGTTATACTATCCCAATCTTCATTTATAAATAAAGGTTTTATAGGAATATTTGGCATATCATCTGGTGTGTCAATTCCAGTATTTAAAAATCTTTTAAATAAAATAGTTGAATTTATTTTATCATTTTCTATAAATTTTGTTCCATCCCAAAATAATGTTTGTTCATAAGGATAATGAGATTGTAATAGAACTTTTCCATCTAAATTTAATACTCTCCATAAAATATCATCATTTACATCTGTTAAAATAGTTTCATCTTCTACTTGACTACAAGATATTTTATAATAACCTGGCTGTAGTGTATAATGAGATTTTACATCTGTATTTCTTATACTGATTACATTACTAGTTAATTGAACTCCTTGTGGAATTTGTTCATATAAATTTCTTGTTGTATTAACATTTGTATTATTATAATCACTTACTATACGATCAAATGTTAATATAAATCTATCAATTGTTGTAACATTTGTATTAAAAAATTGAATTGCAATGATAGGTGTTATCATAAATTCAGTTCCATTCCAATATGCACTACAATTAAATGGTAAAATTCCATTTAGTAAATCATCAAAAGTTTCTGTATTTCTTTTAATTGTAAATTTATAATCATTATTTACTATATTTTGATTATTATTTATTATTGTATTATTATTTATTAAATTTGTTGCATCTGTTACATTTTCAGAATAATTAATATATTTTATTTCATAAAATTCACCTTCTCTTAAAGCAAAAATTGTCTCAAAAGATGTAAAACCTTTAGAAATTTGTGTTCTTAATATATTAACATCTTCTGTTACATAAGTATTATTTAAAATATTAAATTTAGTTGGATAAATTGAAAAAATTACATTTTCATCAATAAATGAATCACCATTATATTCTAATTTTAAATATAATGTATTATCTACATTATTTCTAAAATACCCATCCATATAAAATGAGGAATTATAAGGTGCTGAACCTTTTAATAATAATTTTGGAACAACAGATGTTATATTTTTAATAGATTCTATTTTTTTATCATAATTTTTAAAATCTGTTAAAATTCTCCAATAAATTAAATCTATATTATTTTTTAAAAAATCATTTTTATAAATTTTGATTATTTCATCTAAAGTCAATTCAATATTATATAATCTTGTATCATCTATTAATCCATTAAAATATAAAGATTCTTCTGAATTTAATCCTATAATAAAATTATTAAATTTATTATTAATAATTGTATTAGTCCATTCTAAAGATAATTCAGCATTTACAAAAAGTTTATTATTTATTCCATTTTGTGTATAAACAATATGTGTCCATTCTGTTGTTAATCCTTTTGTACCTAAATGTAAATCATTATCAATTATACTATATTTATTTTTATAAATAGTAATATTGAATGTATTATTCTCTTTTGTTTTTGATGATGAAAAAATTATTGTTTTATCATTATAATTTAATTTATAACATTTTATCCAAATAGAAATTGTAAAAATATTATAAGTTTGTGGTTTATTATAATTTAAATTTACATAAGCAGATACACCATCTAAATAAATACAATATTCAAATTTACCTACAGAAAATATAACATTATTATAAAAAGTTCCATTATTAATTTCATTTTTACTTTTATCATAAGTAATAGAACCTGTATTTTCATCGTATTTCCACCATAATTCCATATTTTGTTCTTTAATAATAGATGTATAATCGCATTTAATTTGATAATTCGCATTTTCAAGTTCTATAGGTAAATGTTTTTTATAAACTACATATTGAAAATTATCAATATCTTCAATATATGTATTTAAAATATCTTTATCATTAATTCTATAATTTTTTTCAGTATTATTATCTAAATTTATTATAGTTAATTTTGTATTTTCTGGCCAAATAGAATTATTATAATTTGATTTTATAATATCATGTCCATTTAATACTATATCTTCATTTACAATTATAGAATATAATTCTAATATTGTTTTATATTTATAAGTAAATTTAACTTCTTTTATATTAAATTCTTTTTCTTGAAATTTATGAAAATTAGTTAATCTTAAAATAGAATATGGTTCTTTTCCATATAATTTTTCTAAACTTAAATTATTACTAAAATCAAAATAAGTAGAGTTTATATCATCAATATCTAATAAATTATTTAATAAAGGTAGAGTTATAACTTCAGTATTATCATCTTGTTTGAATTTAATAGTTATATCAGTATATAAATAAATAAAACTTGAAGATTTAAAAGTTTTATAATTTTCATTATAAATTTTATATTCTGATGTTGTATTTGGATTTGCATCCCAATTTGTATCAACAGTGATTTCTTGTGTTGAGCTATTAAAACTTAAAATATTTTTTTTCTCTCCAATACTTTTTCCATTTATAATTTCTATTTTAGAAGATTTATAATAATCATTTATATCACTTAAACCAGCAATATTTTCTAAAATACAAGTATTATTATTTGATTCTAATATTTTTCCATTTATATGTTGATAATCAATTGAATTATGTTGTTCAAATCTTATATTTTTTACATTTTTAATATTAATAGTAGATATATCTAATTCTAAAGTTAATTCATCATCAATTGTAAATGATATAAATTGAGTATCACCAAATGTTATAATTATACTTATTTTATACCATTTATATGGTATTAAGTTTACTATAACTGGTATTGTATTTTTATAACTTCTTGTTTGTTTTTCTGTATTTGTAAAAAATATAACAAAGTTATCTAATCCTTCAAAAGAAACTTTTAAACAATCTGTAAAATAAGCATAAAAATTTACAAATAATTGAATTGCTTTATTAAAATTGTTATTTGATATTTTACTACTAATAAAATTATTTTTTGGTATTTTTATAAAATTATAATCTTGTTTATTAAATATTAATGGTATACTATAACTAAAATAATTATTTTTATCAAATATCATTATATTTTCATTATTTGTTGTAATAGTATCAAAATTATAATTATTATTTTGTATTATTGAATAATTTAATTTATTATAAATTTCTAAATTTGTATTATAATAATTACTATTATTTTCATAATTTAAAATAGAATATTTTATTTTATCATTATTTATTTCATTACCTTTAATAGAAATGTAAAATTTATATTTATAATTAATAGGATATAAAATTTGTTTTAATAAATTTACACCATAAGTTTTTTCATTAAATGATATTAATTTTTCAATTATATTATTTCTTTCTCTAAAAATTTCAATATTTATTAATTTATTTGTTCTATTATTAATATACCCTTTAATATAAAATAAATCATTTTTTAACATTAAATTATTATCTAAATTACTTTTAAATTTTATTTTTTCACCAATATTTATATTTTCATCTTTATAATATATAAATCCATCATTTCCAATTAAAAATCCTTTAATATCATTTTTTTCAGAAAGTGGATGTGTTCCAGGACCCATATTATTTATAATATTCCAATTTGAATCATTTGGAATTCCTAGAAGACCAAAAGAAAAATTATTATTTTCTATTTTTTCTAATTTACTTGTAATTGGTGTAAAATTACTATTATAAAGTATTTTATTTGGTGTAAATCTAATTTGATCCATAAAACCAGTAAATCCACCAGTTCCATTTAAGTTTGAACCTAATTTTATATTTGTAGAATTAAACCAACCTCTGTTTCTATACCAATTTTTTATTTCTAAACCATTTAAATAAAATTTATTTAAACCATTCTTAAAATCTTTTGTTATTACCCAATGATACCATTTATTAATTGCTATAGTATTTGTTGTTTCAAAAATTATATAACCATTTTCAATTAATGTTATTTTATTTGTTGTTGTTGTATCTCTCATTATTCTTAAAGATGTATTTTCTAAAGGTTCTAAAGTAAAAATTACAAAATATGGCATTCCCGAAGTCCATCTATTTATTTCATATGTTAAATAAAATAAACCTTCCAAAGTAAAATTAATATTATTTATTTCAAAATTTGATAATTCTAAACAATATGAATGTATAGTATTTGATGTTTTAAATTCTAATGCAGTAATACCAAACTCTTGATTTTCAGGAGAAGTTGATATTTGTGGTAATTCTATATTATTTACTTTTTGAATTTTTGAATTTTCAGTTTCATCTAAAAGATTTTCTACTATAGTTTTATTAAAATAATATAAAAATCCTTTGTTAATATCATATATTTCATAATCATTTATTTTTAAAACCCATTCATTAAAAATAATATTTGACACTTCATCATCTTCAAAATCATTTATATAATCACTTTTAAAAATATTTGTTCCTAAATAATTTATATAATTTAAACTTAAATAGTTTATAGTATAAATATTTTCTTTTTTAAGAGTAGTTATTGTTTCATTATACAGAGTATAATCTTTATAACTTATAATTTCTACTTCATCCAATGGTAAACTTAATGATATTGCTAATCTATAATTTTCTGAATTTTGTATTTGATGACTTATCATTTCATTTGTTTTTACTGCTTTATAAATACTAAAAAACATACCAAATTCAACTTCATAATTTATATTATTATTAATTATGATTGAATTATTATTATATGATATTATTTCACAATTTAAATTAATTGATGGTATTTTAATATAATAATTATAATTTATAGATGTTAATTGATGTGTTAAATTTGATGGTAATGAAATATTATCTTTAATTGTTTTATTTGTTTCAAAATATCCTATTGATATTGTATTAAAATAAATGTCTTCTTTATAAGCACTTATAGTTCCTTGATCAAAATCTATTTTTAAATTTATAATATCATTATTTGTAAAAATTAAATTATTATTATTATTTTCAATAACAAAATATTCAGATAAATATAATTCTTTATTTTTTTGAATAAAATTATAATTATTTAATTTATTTTCAATTTCAATATTTTCTTCACCAGATACAAAACAAATATTACCATTTGACATTAACCCATAACCTTTAACTGATGTAATATTACTTGAAAAAATTGTATAAGTATAATTAGAATCTGGTTTATTTGTCCATGGTAAATTAACTGTAGCAATTTTTCCCTCACCATCATAGGATTCTATTATTTTTGTTTCTGTTATTATGTTATTTGTTATTATAATACTTAAATTTTTATAATAATCTTTTATTTGACTACTTGAACTTTTTAATTTTATAACATTTAATCTTATTTCAGAAGAATCTAATTTTTCAACTTGTCCTGTAAAATTATTAAAAATATTTAAAAATGATTTTGTTAAATTTTCACTATTTCTACTAAATCCTATTAAAATAGGTAAATTTTCATTAATTCTTTTAATTTTTAATTTCCATTTATGTATACCTTTTGATACTTTTCTATTTCCATAAATAGTATGAAATACTTTATTTAAATTACTTCCTAATTTACAATTATTATCATTATAATTTGTAATTGTTATATTATCTTCTATATTATTATAATCATAATTATCAGTTTTTGTTATTTTAAAATAATTATTAAATTTTATTTTTCCTGAAAATGTTGTTGAAATAATATTTAATTCATCTCCTTTATTTGTTACTTTTTCAGAAATATAATATAATAAATTATTTCCATCAGGTGGTTCATCATTTACATTAAATAAAACATTTGATTTATTAGTTGCTAAAGTTGAATTATTATAAATTACATTTCTATTATATAATAATTTTTCATCTGATGTTTTTGCAATTTTTAATGTAAAACTATTTGTAATATCAGATTGATCAAAAACATATGTTGTAGGAATTGTTAAATTTATTATTGGAGTTACAAAATTATTAATAACAAATTTTTTAGAATCAGTGCTTGTATCTGTTTTTACTTTCACTTTTAGTGTAATTGTATTTTCATTAATTAAAAATGGATAATTAAATTTAAACACAGATTCTGTATTATTTAATAATAAATTTATTATATTATCATTGTTTTCTGTTTTTAATCTGAAGAAATCTGTTATACTTTCACTTGCATTTAATAAATTTAATTCATCTTTCCCACCAATCCTTGATAATGTTTTTAAATTATACATAGGATAAGTTTTATACCAAGATTTTTTAAATTCTAAATTATAATCATTATAAGATAATAAAGTAAATTTATAATTTGTATAATTAACATTTTTTAAATAATTATAACCATTACCTTGTAATAAAATATTATTATATCTATCTTCTATTTTCCAAGATAAATTTAAATTTAATGCTAAATTATTATTTTCATCTACTACTAATATATTATAATTTCCATTAAATAAATTAATATAAGCTAATTCAAATTCTTTATCAGTATCTTTCATTGTAAATTTATGTATAATTTCATCATTTGAATTTACTATTTCCAAATATCTATTTTTCCAAATATTTTCATTTGTTTCTTCTTTAAATTTAGTTATTATTAAAGGATTTATAAGAGTAAATGTTTTTTGATTCCAATAAAAATATTCTAAATAATTATTTGCATTTCCACTTATTAATGTATTATTACCTCTATCTGTTATATACCAATTTATTGAATTAATATCATCTGTTGTTATCCCTTTACATTCAATTTTATAAATTCCTTTTTTGAAATTGAATCTATTTGCCACTGTTGTAGCATTTAATAAAGTTTTAGAATAAATTATTTCATTCTCATTGTTTGAAATTATTAAATTTACATTATTCCAACCTATTCTTAATGAAGAATTTTTAACAATAATAATATAATCATCAAATACTGCCATTTTTTTATAATTATAATATAATTTTGTATTTCTCCATAAAGTTTTATTATTATTTAAACAATTTGATGTAAATGATAAATGTATTTTTTGTTCTGTAGTTAAATTATTTATATTATTTATATCTAAGTATTTTACACATAAAATACTTTTTTTGTTATTAAAATAACCTCTTGTAAAATCTATATATTTTAATCTATTTGAAGTTTTTGTTAATCCTGATATTATAATATCTGTATTATTTGTTGTATCAATTAATGTTTTCATAATATTATTTAAATTTTCACTATCTCCTTCTTTTCCAAAACTAATATTTTTTATTTTAGGAATAATTGTACAATTATAATGATTGTTTAATTTTTCACATATTTTTTTTATTATATCTACATCAAATCCACTTATAATATTTTGATTCGATAATGTAAATAATGTATTTGTATCAACTTGAGGAATTAAATGAACTTCTTCAGGATTTATTAAAAATTCAAATGGCTTGTAACCAATTTCCATACCAATTATTAATTCATTTTTATTTATCACATTATATAAAGTTCCATTTATTGTTGGAATTGGATAAAAATCTGTTAATTCAGAAGAATCATCAATAAAATTTATTGTATTATTAAAATATTTTTTGTATAATAAATCATATTCAAAAGATAATGTTAATTCTTTTAAAGCATTATTAATTGCTAATTTTAATTCATTATTACCAAAATCTAAATTAGAATCTAATCTTAAACCTATTCCATAAAATTCATTATCACCATATTCTATTATTCTACAATTTAAATTTTTATTATTATTTTCATATATTAATACAGGTAAATCATTTAAAATAAAATTAATATCCTTTTTAGCAAATCCATTAAACATTTCTTCATTTGAATTATATTCAATAATAATTCCATTATTTAAATTATTATTTGCAAATGTTTGACCAGTTGTTCCAACTTGAACACCGATCTTGTATTGATTTTCAAAAATTTCATGACAAGTTATACTACCAATTAAGTCATAGTTTGAAGGTATTGTAATTGTATCAGTATTAGTTATTGAATTATTTAAATTGCTTTGCACAGGATTATAATCATATAATTTTAATTCAATTTTTTTATTTATATAATCATAAATTGTTAACATAGTATAAAATCTATTTAATTTTGTAATTGGAATTTTTGCTCTATCTAAATTACTTTGTGTTAAACCAAAAATAAATAAATCTAAATTATTTATACCTAACATAATTCTTTGAAAATGATTTGTTTTATTAAATTCATTATTATCAGTTTCTAAATAATACATTGAATTACCTGAATGAAGATTTAATATTATAGCAGGATTTGATTCTTCTTCAAAATATATTTCAGACCAAATTATAAAATTATTTTGTAATCCTAAATTATATTTAATATATTCTAAACCTGTTAAATTATTTTTATCAAAATTTGTTAATGTACCTCCTTGAGCATTACCTTTCATTAAAATACCAGATATTGTATTTACATTAAAAGATATTGTATTATCTATATATTTTACATAATCAGAAATTGTTTCATCTAATTTTATAAAAGGTGTTTTACTTATATTCCAATTACTTAAATTTAAAGAATCATTTGATTCTGAAATTAAATTATAATTATTATTATTATTATTTATTATTTTTGTTCCTTTAATTAATTCTATAATATTATTCAAAAGTGTTTGATTTGTTTCTGTTTTTGGAATTCCAGGTATAATTTTTAAATTATCATTTGAAAATATTATTAATTTTTCTATTCTACCATTGTAATTTATTATATCTTTAATTTCAATATTTATATTTACAAAATAAAAATCTATTTCTGTTATAACTTTATAAACAATATTATCTATTTCTCCATTTATAGTATTTATATATTTTATAGTATTATTAAATCTTGTTCCTTTATAAATCACACCATTAGTATTATTTAATAAATAACCTTTATCTGGTTCTTTTTCTAATATGTATTCATTTTTATTATCTAATTCTCTGAAGTCTATTAATATATTTTCTCTTTCTTTTGGTTTTCTTAAAATTGATTTTGATTTTTCAAATTTAACATCAATTTGAAAAGGCATTACGCTTGATGATTTATTTGAAAAAGTTATACTATTTTCAAAAATTCGTCCTGTATTTATTCCTATAGAACCAACAATAATATCACATTTTTTATAAGGTATTATTTTATTTTCATTTAAACCATATTTTTGAGATAATAAATAAACATTAATACTATCTTTATTATTTCCATCACCATAAAACCCTCTTGATATAGTATTATAAACATTACGCACATTATTGTATAATACACTTTTATTTTTAAAACCATTTAAAGCATCTAATGTCATATCATAATTATTTTTAATACTGTTATTATTATTTATTTCTATTTTAATAATTTCTTCAAAATTATTATTATTTAATGGTGTTAGTATATCGTTTAAATATAAGAAAGTTATTGTATAAATATTATTAGTTAAAGTATTTGATAAATTCCACCCTGAATACGTATCAATTAAAATATGAAAACCTTTATTATCATTTATATTTTTTAAATTTATAATATTATTTAATCTTGATAAATTTGTAGATTTAATATTTAATGTATTTAATGTATTAGTCATTTTAAAATTAGATTCTTCTTTCTCAAATGCATCAATATCATATATCCATTTTGGTGAATCTAAATTATTATCTGTTCTAAATAATAATGGTCTTAAAATTGTAATATTTATTTTATTATTAAATTTAAAATATTTCTTATCTATATTATTTAAGTCTTCTTTTAATCTATAACCAATATTTGTAAAAATATAATTATAATTTCCATCTTTTATTATTGGATTTTCAAAATATTGATTTGGAATTATATACCAATTATTATATGTATTAAAATATAAGAAATTATTAAATCCTTTATAAATGTAAATAGGTTTATTATTTTGAAAAATATTACTTAATTTATTATTATTATTATAAACTTTCAAATTTATTTTATAATATTTATCACTAAATATTGAATTATCTAATGAATTTAATAATTGTAAATTATTATAAGTTGTTGTTTTATTTATTTTTGTTGAATTTACAGGACCGTAATAACCTACCGAATTATTTAATAAAATATAACTTGGTTCAAATTCAAATAATTTGGTAATTCCCAATGATAAATTAATTAAATTATTTTTATCACTAAAAATATTATTTTTTAAACTTATTTTATTACTGTAACTTAAATTATTTTCATCTGGTAATAAGATCTTTAAAAATTTTTCTCCATTTTCATTATTTTCAAAATCTTTATTTAAATTATCATGCAAATTATCATATTTATATAAATAATATGTTATACTTTTATCATTTAATAAATTTTCAATACCATTAATTATTAATATTTCATTGTTTATTTTATTTATTTTGTGATTTGACATTTTTGTTGTTAAAGTAATTGAATTATTTGTCCATGTATTATTTATTTCATTATAAATTAAAATTGTATTTGTTGGCATTTTTAATTCATTTAAACCTCCTAAACAATATAATTCATTATTTATGAAACTTAATTTATGTTTTACTCTACCACTTGGTAAATCTTCTAATTTAATCCATTCTTGTTTAGAATAAAACTCACTTTTATCTATTATTTCACCATTTTTATTTAAACCATTCACTTTTAAAATACGATTATTTAATAATATAGTATTAAAATTATAATTTTTTGTACTTATTGTCTCCCCATAATTCCAAATATTATTATTCAAAATTTCAATTGTATTTGTAATAGAATCATCTAATTTAAAATCAATTGTTCTTCCTCCTATACATATAATTTCATTATCATAAATTTCGGCTCTAAAATCTGTTCTAGGAATATTTAAATTAGAAAAATAATTATGTGTTATTATTGTATTTGAAATAATTGGTATAGTTGGATCAGTATAAATAAATTCAACATTATTTAATATAGTATTATTGTTTTCTCCACCTAAAATTGTTAATGTATTATTATAATTCAATACATTAAAATTATGTCTTTTTTTTATTACAATTGCATTTGAAAATGTTTCCATATTATGCCATTTATTTTCAAGAAAATATGAATTATTTAATGTTGTTGTTTTATTAATATTAATATTATCTCCTAATATTTCTAATTTTCCAATTGAAGTATAAGTATATTCTAATATTGAATCTGTTTCTATTAAATCTTGACCACCTAAAATAAATAATTTATTATTATAAATTATAGATTTAAAATTAGTTCTTTTAGATGTAATTGAAGAACCATATTCCCAATTTGTTCCGCCTTCTCCTCTTCCTAAACCTCCTTTTAAATATTTTGTTACTGTTTTAATATTAATAGTATTGTTTGATGGTTCATTTATAAAACTTCTTATTTCAACATAATTACCAACAAATCCAGGTTTATCACAATATAAACCTAATGTAATTCTATCTAAACTATTTCTAATATAAGTATTATTATTATTATTTTTACATAAAATAGTATTTTTATTAATTTTATTAGAATAACATTTTATACCTTTAACTCCACTTAAATTTGTTATACTATTATTATATTGTTTTTGAAAAATTGCTGTACTTTTATAATAATTACCATTAATAGCTTCTCTTAATCGTATAGACATATCTTCAAAATCATTTTCTTCATTTATTTCAATTAATATCCTATTATTTATATTCTTCTCACTGAGATTTAAAAAATTATTTTTAAATTGTAAAGTAATTATATTATTATTCCCACCAGAAATTGTTGGAACTATAATCGTTATTGAATCGTTATGTTGTGGTATTTTATTAAAAATATAAAAATCAGATAAAGAGGCTGTTTGATTTCTATCATCATAAATTTCAACTGAATTTAATATTGTACTTTCTTCAAATTTATTTTTGTCAATTTCTCTCTGACCACCTATAACATAAATACTATTTGAATATCCATTATTAAAAACAATACTTTCATGATTAAATCTACCAGTTTTTAAAGATTTACATTCTATCCATTTATTTAAAATACCATCATTATTACTATCTATTAACATTTCTACAGATTCTAATACTTCATTTTTGCTATTTATTCCACCAATTACAGTTATTGTATTATTATAATTTACAACTGAATGATAATATCTATCTTTATTTAATGAAGGACCTAAATACCATTTATTTGTAATAGATTCATAATATTCTACTGTATTTACAGATACAATATAATCATATTCTTTATAAAATCCACCAATACTATAAATTTGATTATTTAAATTTATTAATTTATTATTATAAATTTTTTTAGAGATCTTATTATTAGTCTTATGCCAAAGTGGTTTAAAATTATAATATTCTACAGAACTTAAAATTTTATCATTTTTATTTTTACCACCTACAACATATATTTTATTTTTATTTTCAATTATTTCAAAATTATATCTTTCAGTTTTTAAATTTCTTGTTTCAATCCAAGAATTTGTATTAGTATCAAAATATTCGACAGAATTTGTTATTTCATAATTATAACTATAATTATCTTCTTTATTTAAATATTTTTGAAATTTACAATTATTTATTGAAATATTTCCATAAAATAATTTATTATTACTAAATATACAGTTATTATATTTAATTTTTTCAGATATTATTGTAAACCACGATTTGGAATTTACATTATAAAAAATACAATTATTGTAATTTATTTTACTATTTTCATTAATATTAAAATTGCTTATTGAATCACTATAATCAAAATCTAATACACAATTTTCAAAATTTACATTTAAATAACCTTTTCCAATATAAATTGATTTATTTCTTAATTTAATAATTAAATTTTTTAGTGTTGTAATACTATTTGTATAATTTGTTTTACCATTTATCAATGTTATATTTCTATTATTTAAAATATTTGCTTCAATTATTGTATATTTATCACCTATTATACTTATATTTTTATTTTCACTGTTAAATAAACAATTATTAGACAAATTTAAATTATAAATACCTGAAGATAGATACAAAATATCATTATTATCTAAATAATCTATACTATTTCTTAAATTATTCGATTTTTTAAATTTTATTAAATTCTGTCCACTCCCCACATTTTTTTTATTAAAGTTATTTAATATATTATTTATTCCTGTGATTCCACCAACAACAAATAATTTATTATCTAATTCTATTGTTTTATGAGAATATCTACCTTTATTTAAATTAGAACTTTCTTGCCAATTTCCTAAAATGTGAGCATTTTTAAAATTTTGTGTATATAATTTTTCAATTTCTTCCTCTTGTATTATTCTTTTATATATTCTTAAATCACTTATTTCTCCTATAAACTTATTTGTAATTATACTACCATTATATTTACCTCCAATAATCATTTCTGTCATATTCATTTGTTCATATTCTTCAATAAAATCAAAACTATTTGAGTATTTATTAAAAATCGTTTCAACATTATTTAAATAAAATATGATTGTTGATTTATTTTTTATAATTACTAAATGATTATTTCCATTTATATTTGAATTCATTGACCAATATTGATATTTCTTGTGTGAATGTTCTCTATAAAATAATCTATTACAATCAATAAATAAATCAATATAATTTGTTGTTAAATTTTTATCATATATATTAAAAATTACTCTTTTACCTATTATATTACTAAAATTTATCCATATGGATAAACTAAAAATACTTGTATTTAAATTATAATTATTAAATGGAATTATATTAGTATTAATATTAATATAATTTTTACCATTTAATATTAAATATTTTTTATTATTAATTATTTCAAAATATTTAGGATAATATTTTGTTGTAATTGTTCCATTTAAATTACTTGTTGTTATAGTTCCATCAGTAATTGTACAATCATATTTATTAGTTAAATCCTTAACATAATTATTATTATCTTGAATATTTTTATTTCCTTTATAAATTTCTTTAACATCTCTACTATTTAATTTAAAATCATAAATCATTATATTTGATAATTTTCCAGAATAACCACTTATAGTAGAATTAATTATATTATTTTGTCCAATATAAATATTTTCATCAATTGTATTTAACAAAATCTTTTCTTGTGAAGACCAAGTATTAGTTGTATCTGTACAAGTCCCATTAATAAAAGTATTTAAATTATATTTATCCCAAGTTACACAAATATGATTCCAACTTTCATTAAAAACATATTCTGTACCAGTTATAGAATAAATATATTTATTTGAACCACCACTTCTTACTCCTAACAAATTATTATATTTACCTATTATAAATGATGTATTTGTAAATTCTGTTATATTCATATATGGTCCTGTTGTAATTATATCTTGTGTTTTAACATTTGTTATATTTTTAGATTTTATCCAAAATAAAATCGACCTTTCATTATTTTCTTTTATTCCTAAACCATTAATACTAAATAACATTTTTTTCATTATTGTATTACAAGTATATGTTCCTGTAATATTTGGTATATCTGTTAATGTTATAATTTCATTATTAAAATTACTATTTTGAAAATGTGCTAATTTTAATAAATTTTTAATAGATTTATCAGATCCTTTGATGTCATTTAATAATAATAATTTATAATTTTGGTAATTTGTTATATTCTCCCCCCATAATTTGGTGTAATTTGTAATAGTATTAAAAATTATTCCATTTGGAGTTATAATATTTGTTGAAGTACCATCTAAAGAATTAAACATTAATGTGATTTTATTATCTAAACTTCCTTCCAATGCTGTTAAACTATCAATCCCTTGATGACTTTCTCCTAAATATGGGTTTGATGTTAATGTATTTTTATTTCCATTTATTAAATCAATAATTCCTTTTGTAATTATTTTTTTATTTTCAATAAATGGATTATTAGTATCTATAAATAATCTCATACCACCAATATTATTATAAAATCCTGTTATTGTATTAAAAGTTAAATTTAAATTATTAAAATCATTTGTTATTGATTTTGTTACAGTTGATAAAGATATAGTATTATTAATACTAACATCATAAGAACCAATTGTAATAGAGTTTATATTTGTATGATAAAAAGTTATATCACCTATATTTTTACTATTATATTTAATTATCATTTTAGAATTATGTTTTGGAATATTCAAAATTTCTAAAGTATCTTTTAATTTTAACATATTACCATATTTTAGAGTTAATTTATTAAAAATATCATATTTATAATTATTATTATTTATAATAGTGCTTAACGTATTATTTAAATTTTCTTTAAAATCACAAATATAATTACAAGATGTAAATGTTCCATATGTTGTGATATTATTAATAGATATTGTTTCAAATCTAGTATATGTTGTAATAGTATTATCTATTATATTTGAAATAGTATGTATATTATTAATAGTCATTGAAGATGAATCACTTGTTTCAAAATTTAAAAGTTCAAAACCTTCTAAATTATTAATTATATTATTTAATTTTATTACTAGTTTATTATTATAACATAATACTCTATCAATTGTTGTAAATTTATTTTTTATTCTTTCTAAGCTTACACTTACATTATTATTAAAAAACATATTATTGTTTATTCCTATATCTAAAATATTTTTATCCATTTTATCAAATCCTTTCCCATCAATTAAATAATTACTTTTTAAAAGTTTATTTGTTAAGTTTTTAGGTTCCGTTATTTTAATAAAATTACCATTTATCCCATTTTCTTCACAAATTAAGGTTATTGAATTAGGTGTTGTTCCATTTATTGCTTTAATTCCTTTTATTCCACTCTCAAAATTAGTTATCATAGAATTATATTGATTTTGAAACCAAATACCACTTATATCACCATATATCCTTTTAAAATCTTCATGAATTATACCATTAATACTATTTATTAATAATTCTGTTTGAATTCTATTATTACTTCCATTATTTAAATAATATTCTTCTGCTTCAAAATATTCTTCTTCTTCATTTAAATAATACATTTTTATTTGTCTTATCCAAAATTCATTCGCATTCGGATGAGACACTTTATTCACAACTATTCTATAAAATTTGTAATTATTTATATTATTAGTAATAGTTATTTTCACCATCCCATCAGGGGGCCCCGAATTCCAATTACCGACTGCGCTCCCGTTAGCACCGATCATAGTTATATCTGTTTTTTCTATTAATCCAACCCAATTATTACCATCATTACTTCCAAATATTTTTAAATCCTTTGGATAAGAGCCGTCCCCCTCCAGCCACCCCCCGACATGATTCCCACCTCTATATATTTCAAAATAAGTTATTTTTTTTTTGCCATTTTTAAATTCAACTTGAATATATTCTCCTTCATATCCATCTGTTTCTTCATCACCATTATAAATTCCATTATTAGAAGATGGATATCTTCCATAAATAGATCGATAATAATAACCAGCCCAGTCACCTGAATCAGCACTAAAACACCGTGTTACTATATAATCACCATTTTGATTACTTGATTTATAAATTATGTTTTCATAATCAAATTGAGAATCAATCCCTTGATCAGTTGTTGGATTTCCAGCATTTGAAGAAATTAAAACTAAATCATTATTATTTAATATTTTTTTTATTTTTATTTCATTCCCTTTTATTCCATTTTGTAAAGCACTAAAACTTATTGTGTCATTTGTCCCATCAAAACCAATAATTCCTTTAATCCCTTCAGAAATTGTGTTAATATAATTATATTTAATATTTACTGAATTTAATCCTAAAATAGAAGATTTCACTAATTTTGTTAAATTATTTTTATTTATACTTCTAAATGATGATGTATTGTTATTAATTATAATTTCATTATTTAATCCTTTTATATAATTTAACAATTTAATATTTTCTAAAATACCATTAAATTTAATTTGTATTCCAATTCTGTTACCATAAACACCAGGATTACTTGCTTTTATATCAACAATTCTAGTTATTTCTCCAGATTGTTCTACTTCTGAATTACATGTTATTCCACTTAAACCAGTTCCAACAATTTCTGTAAATAATCTAAATTCACTAATTGAAATATTACTTATATGTCCCATATTTTTATTAAGAACTAATCTGTAATAATAATAATAACCAGGTTTTGAAACAATAAAAGCTTTAGGAATAGCATTTATATAACTTGAAGTTACTATATATTCATCATTTAATTCTATCCAAGTATATCCATTATTGCTCCCAAATAATTTAAAATTACCTGGTGCTTGTTCAAAAAAATTCGCACGATTATAAAGTTCAAAATATTTAATCATTTTTTTTTCTGTTTTAAATTGTACTTGTAACCAATCTCCAATATAATTATTTGTATAAAATAAAGCATTGTTTGTATAACTAAATATATTTTTTCCATTACCATCAGGTGTTGTATAATGTGTGCCACCCGCATGCCAGGAATTGTTTCCTACCCCAATGACCGTATTAAAAGCTTCACCAATTTGGAAGTGAATGTCGTAATGTGAACTTGAAGTATAAATTATTTTATCATATTCTAATATATTACCGTAATGAATGTGTGAGTGCCCGGAGTGATGTGATTCGGTGATTTCATCTCCAGCATTACGTCTATTAACAAAATCACTTACAAGATAATTAGGAATATTATGAATTCCATAAGATGTATCAATAGCAGGACCTTCATTACTTATAATTTTAATCAAAATTTCAGCTAATTTAATATTTTTATCAATATTATTAGTATTTGTTATTGTAAATTCTGTTAAACTAATTATACAATTATTATCTTTTACTGATGATGGTAAATTATCAGTAAATGTTATACTAAAATCTCCTGAACCACCACTAATAACTGGAACTTTTAATACTATAAAATCATTTTTAATAAAAAATGATGTTGTTGTTATTGTATTTATATCTATAAAATCTAAACTTGCATAATCATAATTATCTTTAAAAACTATTTTTTGTTCTACACCTTTACCTCCAATATTTTTAGGTATAAAAAATGTTAAAGAATCATTATTTCTTATTGAATCTAAATTAATTATATCATTCTTAGAAGAAGGAACTCCATAATCTAAACTTATTCCATTTATTATATTTTTTGAATTATTATTTATTATATTTTTTCTTAATTCATAATAATTATTATTATCTTTATAAGAATAGTAATCATATTTCCATTCAATAGTTATAGTATTACCAGTTCCACCAATATCTTCTGGTATAAAAAAATGTAATTTATTTTCATTGGTAACTCCATTTGATAAATCAATAATATCAATAAATTTAGAATTATTTTTTTTATTAAATATTGGATTGAATTTAATTTCTGTAATTGGTGTTTTTGTTATTGTATTTTGATTAAAATCTAAACCAATTTCTAAATCTTCTAAAATTAAATTATTTGGATTTTTTATTATAATATTTTCATTAAATATACAATTATCATTTGTTATTGAATTATCTAAGTTATATAAAATTTTTGTATTATTTGTATTATTTGTACTTATATTTAACGATGGTTCGATATCAAATTTACAATTAGTAATGATAATATTATTTAAATTACCATCATAACTATCTAACCATTTTGTTTTTTTATTTGTATAAAAAATACAAGAAGTATAATTTATATTATTTTTTGAAAAATATCTATTTTCATTATTTTCATAACACCAACTTATTTCTTTACAATTTTCTAAATTAAAAATACAATTATTAACATTAAAATTTATGTTATTATAAGTATGTAAAGCTACATTTTCATTACCTGTATTTTTATTATTTCTAAAAATTATAGTAAGATTGTTTAATTCTAATGTATTATTTGTTAAAAAAATATTAGTTAATGTATTATCATTATTTATTTGATTAAAATGATTAAAACTAAATCCTTTATAATTATTTCTTAATAATTTATTATTATTATCTGTTGTTATCGTTTCTTGTTCAATTTCAAAATCATAAAAACCATATTTTCCACTAATTAAACTAATTTTTTTATTATTATCTTTTTCTTCAATATTTGTTTCTATTATAGTATTTCCTGAACCAATAATTAAATTATTTCTCCCATTAAAATAAAATAAACTTGAGGATAAACTTGACCCACTTGTTGATAATGGTTTATCAATTAATGTTAAATAATAAATACCATCTGGTATTTCTAATATATCACCTTCTTTTAAATTATTTATAGCATGTCTTAAATTATTTGAACTATTATTATATCTTATTTTTTTACCTTTATATGTATCTAAATAATTATTAATAATATTTGTATTATTCTTATTATTTAATGTATAATCATAATTTGTGTATTCAACATTATTATAAATCATATTATTATTATCTATTCCACCTATAGAATACACTGTATCATGTAATAAGTTTAATGTATTTTTATAAACACTTATTTTTTGATCATCACCCTTAACCCATTCATTTTCAGAAAAATATAAAATATTATTATTATTATTACCAAAACACAAATATAAATTATTATTATTTTTTAATAATGTAAAATTATATCTTCCTTCATCATAAATCATTTTAATATTACCATCTTTTTCTTGTCTTTCGTAATTTATTGAAATAGAAGTTATACTATTGTCATTATATAAAATATCAAAAGTATTTAATTTTTTATTATCACCAATATTTTTACCACCAATAATATATAATTTATTTTCATAATCAATCGTTTTACAACCATATCTTGTTGAACTTAATTCTGCTAAAATATTAGAAATAGTATTCGTTTTATTTATTTTTTCAATTGTTTGAATTAAATCATTATTATCATTTTTTCCACCAATAACATATATATCCTCATTAAATAAACACGTTGAAAATTCCATTCTTGAATATGTTAAATTATTTGTTAAATTTGTCCAATTACTACCATTAAAATATTCTATTGTATTTAATATATTATTTAAATTATTTATTCCTCCTATTACATATAACAAATTATTGTAAATTATTACTTCAAAATTATATCTTTGTGTATTCATACTAACAGAACTATTCCATTTATTGTTATTTTCATCAAATATTTCAACAGTTTCTAAAACATTATTATTTAATCCGTGTCCTCCTATAACATATAAATTATTTTTATAAACAATTGCTTTATGATTTTTTCTTTGAGAATTTAAAACACTTGTAGTATTCCAATGATTTGAATTTAATGATAAATATTCAACACTATTTGTTGGTGTTTCATTATTATCAATTACACCACCTATAATAAATAATTTATTTTTATATTCAACAATTTCCGATTTATATCTACGATAATTTAAATTATTTGTTTCTCTCCATCTATCATTTAAAATTAAATCCCAATATTCTATTTTATTTTCTATTTGATAACTCTTTATATCAATCCCACCTATTTTATAAATTTTATCATTATAATTTATTACCATAGAATTTGTAATACTTTTGTCATTCACAAAATCAATTGAAAATATTCCATTTATTCTATCATATTGTTTAAATTTATTTCCATTAATATAATATTGTGTCCCTGATCCAATTATATTATTTTTATTAAAACCATTTGTTATAATTATTGAATCATCCGATTTACTATTATTAACAATTTTTTTAGTAACGATACTTTGATGATTTGTAGTTGCATCAATTAATTTAATATTTTTTATCCATTTATTTTTTGATAAATTATATTTTTCAACTGAATCTGTTATATTATTATCAATATCTCCCCCACCAATAATATATGTATTATTTTTATAATTTTCAACAGTAAAATTATTTCTTTTTATAGATTCTGAATTAATTTTACTGATACTATTTGAAAATTTATTAATTTCTTTTAATTTATAATCATAACCATTATAATGTATTATTAATGTATAAAAATTATTTTTTTCAATATAATTATTACTTAATACATTTTTATTTTCACAATTATTAAATCCAGCAATATATAAAACATTATTATTATTACCAATTTTAATTGTTTTATTTATTACATCAGTATCTTCATAATAAACAGGTGTTATATCTTTTAAAGGCATTGTTTTTTCTTCAATTTCATTATTTAAATTTAATATAAAAACATAATTTGAAGTTTCATCAATATATATTTTACTCCATATTACAAAATCTGATACAGCATTAAATTGATTTGTTATAAATCTTAAACTATCTTTTTTATTTTCATTTAATGTTCCATTTATTTTTAATCCGTTTATTTCATTATTTGAATTATTAAATAAATATTTTATATCATTATTCTCTTTTTTCCAATTTTTTGAAATTTCAAAGTTTTCTTTTGTTAAATCTATATTTATTTTATTATCATTAAATTTTGTATTAGTTAAAATATAAGATATTGTATCACTGTTATTTACATAAACTTCTAAATTTTTCCAAAAACTTTTACTTTTATAATTATTTAATAAACTAATTGTTAAAGATTCAGATAAATTTATATTATTTAATTTTATACTATTTTTTTCAATTATATCTATTTCACTTGGTAAAATTACTTTGTTATAATTTTCATTTTTTATGTTTTCATAATTTTTATTTAAATCACTATGATAATTCTTATACTCGTAAAGATTGTATTTAATACTTTTTTTATCATATTCATAAAATATTATTAATGTTAATAATTTCCAATTATTATATAAAACATTTATTTCATTATTATTTAATTTATATTTATTATATAATCTTATATTTCCCAATAAAGCATTTAATTTTTTACTTTTTCCAAATTCTAAATAATTAAAATTAGTTAATGATTTTGATGATGATAATTTTAATACATTATTTAAATAAATAAATGTTTTATTAGAAGTTATTGTATCTCCTAATATACCTATATGATACCATTCATTTTTATTTATTTTTTCATCAATAATTGTATTATTTAAATTTAATTTATATATATTATTATAAGAATCTAATTTTAAATCTATACAGTCATTCTTTTCTCCAGTATTTATTATATTATATTTACTTAAATTATTAAAATTTATCCAAAAAAATAATGAAAAAACACTATTCTTTTTTTTGTAATTAGTATAAATATTACTTTTAGAATTTAAATTAATATAATTTAAATTATTTGTATTATTATAAATAAAATCACCACTTATAATACCATTATATTTATTTAAATTATCTAAAATTATATTATTTGAAGAACTATCTAATTTATAATAAAATTCTAAATAATCTTTTCTTATTATTTCAGATATTTCGTCCCTTGATGTTATAGAATTATTACTATCTAAAATTGTAATTGTATTAAATAAACTTGAGTTATTATCTGTATTAATATTTGTTGAAATATAACTTTTATTTAAGCTTTTTGTTATTGTATCTAAATAAATATTATTATATTTATGACCATAATTAATATTATTTTCATAATTATAATCTTGCGAAATATTTATAATTGGAATATTTGTATTTGAAATAGAATTTCCATTTACTAAAACACCATTATTCCAAGAATTTATTATATTATTATTAAAAGTAATACTATTAGAATTATAAGTCATAACATCTAAAGTTTTACTTGAATAAACACTATTATTTTGTAATTCAAAAATACAATTTTTAATTACAATATTTGATAAATCACCACTTTCAGATTTTTTAAATTTTAATAAATATGATTCAGAATTTGACAAAAATGTACAATTTTCATAAACTATATTATTTGCATTATCAGCTTCTAAAGATATCGCTGAATTTAAATTAATATTATTATTATCAAAACCCCAACTAAATCTATTTCCAATTAAAATTATTACACAATTTACAAATTTAAAATTATTAGTTGATAAACCATGTAAAGCAGTATTTTTTCTTTCTAAATATTCAATTGAATTTTCATTAGTATAATTATTAAATTCTAAAATGATATTTCTTATTTCAAATATTTTTGAACTACTTTTACTATCAGTATTTTCTAAATTTAATCCAGTTGTTAAATGTATATCTCTGTTTATTAAACTATGTTTTGTTTTAATAATTGTTTTATTATTTCCCAAAATTAAATTATTTTTATCATTAAACTTAAAAACACAATTTGAATTATTATATTTAGTAGTTTCAACTTCTTCTAAATCTAAATCATAACTTCCATTATCTAACATCAAAATATCACCATCATTTAAATTATTAATAACATTTCTTAAACTTTTTTTATATTTATTATATTTTATTATTTTTCCATTAAATTTAAATTTATAAAATTCAGCATAATTTTTTTGAATTAAATAGTTTTTATTAAAATTAGATTTAATAAACATAACATTATTTTCATTTCCAATATCTATTCTTGTATCTTTACCATTTAATACAATTTTTGAATTACTTGTAATTGATTCATCTACTTTTTGAAGACTTATAACATGATTTGAATTTTCGGTTTTCATTAAAGTTCCCCAAATTATAAAATTAGATTTTGAATCTAAAATATGTTTATTCCATTTTGCTTCTGATAGTTCATTTAAATTTAAACCATAATTATTATTTTGAACATTGTTAAATTCTACTTTATTTTTAATACTCCAATTATTTTTAAAATTATTAGAATTAGAAAATTCAAATTCTTCATTTTTTGACAAATCAATACTAATAATATTTTCATGTTTATTTCTGTTGTAATCTATTAAATTTATTTTATTTCCAAAATTATAAAATAATTTTACGTCCTTGTAATATGATTTTATTCCTGTATTAGCATTTGAAGATAATCTAATATCAATATATTCTTCAAATACCATACCATTAAATAAACTTATTTTTTCTTCATTTGTTATTATTCTATTATAAATTGTAAAACAATCAATATTCATAATTATTGATTCTCCCTCTGTTGTATCAAATTTTCCTAAAATTAATTTATTTAATGTCATTGTAAAATCAGTCGAATTTTTGTAAGAAAAATTATATGTTATTTCTAAATTATTAATATAAATATCATAAGTTAAACCATTCTTAATTATTATAAAATTATACCATTCATTCTCATTAATATCATAATTTAGTTTTAATTTTATTTCATTTAAATTATTATTTTCTATTAAAATTAATTCATTGTTAATAAATTTTAAATAAATATAATTATTAATATCTTCTTTTAAAGTAAAAATATTACCTTTTGTTAGTAAAGTATCAAATTTTATATTAAATATTAAACTTAATTTTGTTGAATTTGTATCATAATTCATATTTGATTTTAAATCTCCACAAAAATGCGAATTACAAAATTTAGCACCAGCACCATATTTACCATTAATTAATTCTGTTTTATCATCAATATTATTTAAATAAAAATTTACTTTACCATCTGTATAAAAACTATTATCATCAATTATATCTTTAATTGTATAATTTCTATACCATCTAATATTAATAAATGGATTTAATAATAAATTATTATTAAAATTTATTCCTATAAAAGTATCTATTTGATTAATAGTTAATGTATCAACATTTATTCTTTCATCTAAAAGAAATTCTCTATTATAACTAACATTTCCTACTAAATCTTCTTTATTACCTAAATATATATTTTTATTAAAGTTCTCATTATATGTATTCCAATTATTATAAAGGTAATAATCTATTTTATTACTTGAATATTTAATATAAAAAGTATATTTATTACTTTTTTCATTATAATCACAAGAAACGGTATTACTTTCATTATATTTTAAATTATTATTAACTAAATCACTAATAATTAAATATTTCATTTTATTATTTTCTTGAACATTTTCAATTACAAAACATTGATTTGTTTCATAATATTTCCTTATTGGTGTTAATAAAATTTTATGATTTGACATATTCTCAATTTTTATTTTACCAACTAATACAAAATCATTACTATGAAGAATATTATATTTTAAATTTCTTAAAGAACTATTATTATTCGATGAACCACTTCCTATCATAGTTAATAAATTATTATTATATTCTAAAATATGACTTTTATCTATCCAAGACCAATTATTATTAAAATTATCATTATTTATATCTAAATTTAAATTATTTATAAAATTTAAATTATTTTCATATTGATTTATATTTTTAATATTTGTATAAATATCTGTTTCAGTAATAATTACATTTTTTGAACTATCTTTTTTAGTATCAAAAGTAATATTAATTCTTGATTTTACATTTTTTAAAATATTACCAATATTTGTATTTGTGCTTTGTATATCTCCTATTTTATTTTTTTTAGGATATTTTATAAATCTATTACTATAAGTCTTATTTACTTCTAAATTTTTAGATTCATATAATTCTAATTCTGTATATAAAATATTGTTTATTGGTTTATAAATTGATAATAAATTATAAAATTTATTAAAAATATCATTGTTTGTATAAACAAAACTTGTTATTTCTCCTGTACTTATTGTATTATTTAATTTTATTGAAGTATTAGAAATACAATCAATACTTAACTGACTTATTGTATTATTTTTATCATCAACAAATCTAATCACTGGGTTTGACCCATTTTGTAAAAATAATTTAGTATCTACAATAAATACTTCATTTGGTATAAAATTATATTTTTTGTATTGTATACCACCAGTTGCTGTAGTATTAATTACTAATCCAGGTTCAAAATAATAATTATTTGTATTTACTGTTATACTATCTATTGTATTTAAGTTATAACCATCATTTTTTTGTTCCCATAAACTTATATTTTTATAAGTATGAGTATTATCATTTAAATAAACTTCTTCAATATTTATTTCTTGATTAATTATTAATGGTATATTTAAATAATTATTACTTATTGTAGAATAAGAACCACTTAATTCTCTTATTGATATAGTTCCAATATTATTATTTATATCTGTAAAATTATTGGAATTTTTTATTATTTTTAAATATTTACCAACAGTTGTAAAATTATTACTTGAAATTGTTCCAGAAGATAATAAACTACTTACATTATTTGATATTTCATAAAATTCTAAATTTAAAGGTTTTGTGTTAATACTTTTATATTCTAAAAAATTTAAATTATCAGAAGCTGATATTGTTATTGTATCCTTATTATTCATATTTAATTTAGATAAATGAAAGATATGATCTTCTATATTATTATTTAATTTATAATGAGAAGTAGTATTAAAATCTAAAATTAATTTGGAATTATCATTATTTAATTTTAAATTTTCTCTAATATTTTTAATAAAATTTTCATCTATTTTTATTTCACCATTAATTGAATTCTTATTATTTAATAATTCAATAGTTTTATTATTAAATATTGTTGTTATTGTATAAACATCATTTGTTTTTAATAAATTATTAAATATATAATTACCAATACTTGCTAATCTTATTGTTTTATTATTATTATTTAAATAATAATTTTTACTTATTATACAATTTTCAGTTTTTGATATTTTAAAATTCGCAGTTCCTTGTAAATTTAATGTTATTCCATTAAATAATAGAAATACATTTTTTAAATTAAAAGGTTCTATTTTTATAGAATTTTTGTATTTTACTTCTTTATTTTTTACATCTTCATAATCAAAATAATTTTTTGGATTTTTATTTGTTTCTTTTATTATATTTTCACCACAAAAATTTCCATTATTATTAAATATATTTTTATATTTTGTTATTCTAAAACTTATATTAGCATGATTATTATAAATAAAACACTTACCAGAACTATATTCTATATTATTTACATTTGTTAATATTGTTTTTGTTATTAATTTAGGGAAATTATTTGTTTTTATTGTATGCATACCTAAAATATTTTCTTTACTTGTTCCATTAATATTTGTAATATTTATTTCATTTATTGTATTAAATAAACTTACAGTATCAGTATTATTTTCACTTAATACTAAAATTACCAATTCATTCAGTTCATTTAAACTTATATTGCTAATACTTAAATTATAATTTGGATTATTTACATAAGGATTATCAATACTTTCTCCTTTTTTATCAATTAAATTAAAATTATAAATACCATTATTTACAAATTGTTCTTTAAAAATATAATAATTATTAAAACCTAAATTATTTTTATTATATCCTTCTAATTTAAAATTTTCTACATTTATTTCATTCTTAATTATTTCTTTTGTATTCATTTCTTGAATTCTTAAAAAATATTCATTATTATCCCGAAATTCTTTATAATTTATATTTTTGTGATTCACTTTCATATTTCCAGAATTATAAAGTGTTAATACAAATGGTTCATTTTCTACAATATAAGGTTCTATAAAAACTTCTGTATTTAAATAAAAAATACAATCAGAATTTATTTTGTTATCCCCTGTTATTGTTATAAAAATTTGTCCATCATTTTTATTATATAATTTCAGATTTTCATTATTCTCAATTAATTCAACTAATAAATCTTCTTCTAATGGATATAAAATCGCATCTCTTTTATTTAAAGTATATAAATAATTATTTTTTTGATAATCTTTGTAATCATATAAATTTATTTTTAATTTTTCTCTATCATAATAAATTATTAAATTATACCAATTATTTTTATTTCTAAAATTTATTTCTTTATATTTATATTCACTTTCATTTGTACAATAATTATAAATTTCTAATTTATTTGTATTTTTGTTTATATTAATTTGAATTTGTGAATCTTTTATATTTTCTACTTTCTTATTTTCAAATATTAATAATGGATTTTTAATAGTTTCTACAAAACTTTTTTGATAATTCAAAATAATACTCGCAATACCATCTGTACCAATATAAACAGTTGTCCAAATTAAAAAACTTTTTTTCGGATTTAAATAATTTTTAATATATTTAAATCCAGTATTCATATTTCTATTTCCATTATTTTTAATCATAATTCCTTTTCTTGACCCAAATAAATTTGGATAACTTAATTTATAATTTTCTGGAAATAAAGAATAAATATTATTTTCAGGCACCATAGATGAAAATACTTCTGATTCAGAACTTGGTAGAAATTTATTATAAATATCATTCATTAATGTCTCATTTTCATATTTCTTTGTTAATATTTTATCACTTATCTTAATCATAGCTAAAGAAGTCGGATTTGTTATTGTATTCCAATAAGTTGATTCATTAAATTCTAAACTTTTTTTTGTTTTTAATTCTCTTGAATGATTTAAATTTAATCCTTTTATATTTAATGATTTCATATACCACCCCGTAACATCACCTTGTTCTGGGTTTCCTTTATTATCAATTGTATTATAATATATGTATATTTGAATTCTATTTTTTCTATCATTTGGTATATTTCCACCTAAATCAATAAATTTATATTTATCAAGTATATCAATTTCTAAATTTGTATTAATCCACCCCCATAATCTATCTCCAGGAACAACCATTGTTTTGTTTTCATATAAATTTGTATCATAACTAATATTTTGAAGAGGTATATTGTTTACTGTTGAATTTTCTTTGTCTAAATCACGCTTATATTCCCATTCCTTTTTATTTTGCTCCCAATTACCATATTTAAAATATTTTATATTGTTATAATCTGTTTCAAAAACCCAATCATTATTCCAATTTGTTTCTGGATTAATAAAATCTGAAAGACCATTATTATAAGATATCGATTTTATATCCCAATTTTCAAAAAACGGTGCTACACGTCCTCTATAACCTTCACTTTTAATATAATTTCTCCAATTTATTTTTATTCTTCTTGTTGTATCATCATGATAAATTAATTCTTTTAAATCATCATCACCACCAGATATATCTAATATTAACACACTTTCTGTTTTATTATCACCTAACTCTTTTGAAATTAAGCCTGTATCAGGTTGAACAATTATTTTTCCATTTAAATAATCATTGTTCATACCATCTAAAATATCATTCTCATCACTATTTTTAACATCTAAATCCCTTCTCTTTTCTATAAAAACACCCACCTCTTCATTTTTACTTATTTTACTAAAACTATTATTTAAATTTATTGTTTCTACACTTTTTATATGACCAGACCATTCTAAAAATTTAGATTCATTTAATATTAACCAAGGATGTCCTTCTTTTTCTATTGAAAACACTTTTACAGATAAATCTTCTTTATTACTAAAACTTTTATTTACAATTTCTGAAGGATAAATCTCTGTTTCTAAATCTTTTGTATTTAGAATACCTAAATATAATGGTAATATATTTGAACCATAACTTGAATTATCAACTCCTGTATAAATTAATTTTTCATTTTTTTTTAATGTATTTAAATTTATATTTCCATAAATTATTTCAATTACTCCTCTTGACCTTTTATCATCATAACTTTCTAAATATAATTTTAAAAGTATATCTATACTACTACTTTCTATTATTTTATTATCTACTGTTAATTGCTTACAATCTTTTATTAAAATAAATAAAATTCCTTTTTTCATTAATATTAAAATTTTACCAGAACTATAATCTAATTTATTCCCTAAAAATATTAATAAACCATTTGATTTATTATTATCTATTAAATCATTAATATTATTAAATGGATTAATATTTCTAACATAATTTTGAACATTTGAAGAATTCTGATTTCTTGCTATTAAATATTTATTATCATTCGTTATATCATTACTAATTACGTCTAATTCATCAAATAATATGTATCCACTTAAAAAATTTATATGTAGATTTTTATATTTATTTTCAAAAAATTTAAATTGATTATTAATCAATCCAATTTCTACAAAATTTTTTGAATTTTTATTATTTAATTCAAATATTTGCCCTTCAATAATTTTTGTATTAAAAATATTATTATATGTTTCTTTATCTTTAAAAACAGTTTCATAAATTGAATTTATTAATACATCATTTTCTAAGTTTTCTAAGTAATTGTAATATTTATTTTTCTTTGTATGTTTTAAATTTTTAAAAGGTATATATGATAGTCTATGGTATTTAACATCATTGTAATTATCTACTAAATATTCAAATGAATTATTATTTCGTGATTGTTCTTCTCGTCCTAAAAATGATGATGAATAAATATCTGGAAGAGTAAAAGAAAAGTATAAATGTGATAATAAATCTGCTGTTTTAGGAATTGTTAATTTTAATTTTATATTTTTTTTAAAATCTAATTCTGTGGTTGATCCTTTGAATTGATATTTTAAATTTTCCATCGCAAAATTAGTGTATCTCTTAAATACGTTCTTATAGTAAGTAACAGTAGGATTCCCTGTTAATAACGTTCCTTCAATACCACGTGATGTTGCAAGTTGTAATGATGAACCAGGCATGAGATATATTTATATTATTTAAAAATATTTTTATTTTTAAATAATAATTTAAAAAAAAGAATTGATTTTGTATTACAATTTTAATTTGTATAACTATTTACTTTTTATTACATTTTTTTTTACCAATAAAACATGAATTTAATAACATTTTTTTACATCTTAATCAGTATCTTCTTCACCGATATCTTCTTCCATCTTCTTCATCGGTATATTCTTCAGTGTCTTCTTCAGTATCTTCTTCAACGTTCATATGTGTCCCAATCTTTTTTTCATATATTTTTTTTAATATTATAAATAAATATAAGTGTTTTACTGAAATCATAGACCTTATAAATGTTTAAATAAAAAAAAATATTTATAAAAATAAATTAAGATTGGTATAGATCATAATTTCATCTTTTTTTTATACATTCAAAAATTATATACTTTTAAAAAAAAATCACATATATCTATATCCAACCATACCTGCTTTTATATCTTTCTCTTTAACTGAATTATTTAAATGTTTAATTAAATTATTTTTAACATCTAATTGTTTACTTGCTGTTTTAATTTCTTTTTTATATTTTAATTCAATATTATCCCATTGTTCATCTTTTGGGTCTATATCAGATTCTCTTTGTTCTTGTATTTCTTTTAATCTTTTCTTAGCTTCA